>Ga0302314_10000636_pt1 | contig 64825 bp, 66 predicted proteins | sample III_Palsa_N2_3_FD_200533 | JGI IMG/M metagenome (GOLD analysis project Ga0302314, IMG submission 200533) | Peat permafrost microbial communities from Stordalen Mire near Abisko, Sweden - III_Palsa_N2_3 | ecosystem: Environmental > Terrestrial > Soil > Palsa > Peat permafrost | place: Sweden...
TGCACACGCTCGCCCTGAACGTCGGCGCCGGCATCTTTCCAAATCTGCAGGGCTTCCTCGTCGCCCTTGAAGTCGATGCCGACTTCCTCCAACACCGTGTCGGCATTGTGCTCGATGAGCGCGAGACCTTCTTCGTTCAGCACCTCGTACAGCGGGATCTTCCTGGTGATGAACGGCACGGTGGAGACGGCGTGGGCCATGCGCGCGGCGCGCTTGGCGGCGCGGCCGGCGCCGCGGCTGCGCGGGCTGGCGGTTTCGGCCTCAGACATGGTGATCCTCCCGTTTGGCGCTTGTCGCCCGCAGAGCAGGGGCGTCGCGCCGCTGTTCCGCGCCGTGCCCGGCCAGCCGCTCGGTGCGCGGGGCGTGGCCGAAGCGGCTGCGATAAGCAGTGCTGAAATGCGAGGCGGAAGTGAATCCGCAGGCGATGCCGACGTCCGTCACCGGCATCGCCGTCTGTCGCAGCAGCGACCGTGCCCGGTCCAGCCGCGTAGCCGAGGAGAACGCCGCCGGCGAGATCCCGAGATGCCGGCGGAACAGCCGCTCCAGTTGCCGCGTCGAGATTTTCACCGTGCGCGCGACTTCTTCGGTGGAGAGCGGGGCTTCGACGGAATCCTCGATCAGCCGTACCGCCTCCGCGAGCCGGCGCGGCGCGGTCTGGCTGGCGGCGGACGCCTGCTTCGGCTGGCGTTCGTCGGCCGCGCGGCCGCGCTCGATCAGGAATTGTGCGGCGATCTGCGAGGCGACGCGGCGGCCGAGCCGCGCCTGGATGATCGACAGCATCATGTCGAGCGGCGCGATGCCGCCGGTGCAGGTGATGCGGTCGCGGTCGATCGAATAGAAATCCTCGACGAAATCCACGTCGGGAAATTCCTCGCGAATGGCGCTCAGGTTTTCCCAATGGATCGCGCAACGGTAGCCGTGCAGCAACCGCGCCTCCGCCAGCGCAAACGTGCCGGTGCAGAGCGCGCCGAGCGCCACGCCCTCGCGCGCCAGTTTGCGCAGGGCGGCAGCGACGTTGCGATCGACCGCGTTGCGTACATCGACGCCGCCGACCACGAACACGATGTCGAACCGGTCGGCGGCCGACAGCATCGCGCACGGCGTCAGCATCAGCCCGTTGGAGGCGGCGGCCGGATGCCCGTCCAGCGTCACGGTCTGCCAGGAATATGCGGCGGAACCGGCCACGCGATTGGCCATGCGCAGCGCCTCGATCGCATTGGCGGCGGCGATCATCGAGTAGCTCGGCAGGGTCAGGAAGCCGAAGCGGGAGAGGTTTTCGAGCTGGATGCTCATCGCGGGCCCTGGGGCGCGGGGGAGGCACTCTCATGCGCCGACGCGGCGGCGGGCGCTTGTCTCCGGACGACAAATACTTACGATATTCCGCCGCATTCTGTCAAGTGGTGTCGTGCTGAGGCAAGCCGGCGGCGCACCGGTGCCGGCTGCGTCCATGTTGCGGCGCGGCATCCGGCGGCGTAGCGTACGGGCGCGAAACAACGCCAGTTCTCCGCGAGAGCAGCATCCGATGTGGCCTGCATTGTCGTCGCGCCTCCGCCATGCCGCTGTACCAGGGGCGCTTCGCCTGATCGCGGCGGTGCTCGTGGTCCTCGCGTTCGCCGCCGGCCCGGCCGTCGCGAAACCGGCGCTGTGGGTGGTGCGCAGCCCGACAGCGACGATCTATCTGTTCGGCACCGTGCACGCGCTGAACCCGGACATGAAGTGGCATTCGTCCAAGCTCGACCACGCCTTCGCCCAGGCCAAGGAACTCTGGCTCGAAATCGGCGACGGCGGCTTCTATCGCCAGTCCGCGCCGCTGGTGCAGCGCTTCGGCACCGACTATCGCAAGCCGCTGTCAAGCAAGTTGCCGAAGGCCGATCTCGACCAGATCGACGCCGCGCTGCGCAAGGCGGGCGTGCAGGACGGCCGGGCACGCATCGAGTGGCTGCGGCCCTGGGTGGTGGCCATGATGCTGGGCGGCGGCGCCAGCCAGGGCCTGGGGCTGGAGCGCGGCAGCGGCGCCGACCTGTCGTTGCAGGAAGACGCGGCCGAGGCCGACAAGCCGGTACGGGCGCTGGAAACGATGGAGCAGCAGCTTCGGGTTTTCGCCGACATGCCGCCGCCGCTCGAAATCGCCGTGCTCGAAGATGCGCTGGCGCACCTGGACAGCAGCCCCGATAAAATGAGCGCCCTGCTGACCGCCTGGATGGCCGGCGACGTCGATACCATCGCCAAGTTCACGATCACGCGCGACGGCCCGACCGAGGACGAGGTTTATCGCCGCTTGCTGGTGAACCGCAACAAGACCTGGGCGACCAAGATCGCCGAGTTGCTGAAGGGCTCCGGCACCATCCTGATCGCCGCCGGCGCGGCGCATTTCGCCGGGCCCGACAGCGTGCAGACGCAGCTTGAGGCGCTGGGCATCAAGACGGAGCGGGTGCAGTAGCGCTCAGCACTCCGGAAACGCGACGGCGAGCCCGCCCTGCGAGGTCTCCTTGTACTTGGCGTGCATGTCGGCACCCGTCTGCCGCATCGTCGCGATCACCTGATCCAGCGAGACGTAGTGCGAGCCGTCGCCGCGCATTGCCAGCGAGGCGGCGTTGATCGCCTTGATCGCACCGAACGCGTTGCGCTCGATGCATGGGATCTGCACGAGGCCGCCGACCGGGTCGCAGGTCATGCCGAGATGATGCTCCATGCCGATCTCGGCGGCGTTCTCGATCTGCGCGTTGCTGGCGCCGAGTGCTGCCGCAAGCCCGGCCGCCGCCATCGAGCACGCCGAGCCGACCTCGCCCTGGCAGCCGACTTCGGCGCCCGAGATCGACGCGTTCATTTTTAAGAGCGCGCCAATTGCCGTCGCGGTGAGCAGGAAGGTTCGCATGCCGGACGGCGACGCGCCCGGACAAAAGTCGCGAAAATAGCGGAGCACGGCGGGCAGTACGCCGGCGGCGCCGTTGGTCGGCGCCGTGACCACGCGGCTGCCGGCGGCGTTCTCCTCGTTCACCGCGATCGCGAACATCGAGACGTGGTCCATCATCTCGTGCGGGTTGCGGATGTTGCGGAAGCGGTCGGCCTCCAGATGCTCGCGCAGCGAGCCGGCGCGGCGCTTCACCCGCAGCCTGCCTGGCAGCACGCCTTCGGCCTGCATGCCGCGGTCGATGCAGGACATCATCGCATCGCGCACCCGCTCGATATGCCGCTCCACCTCGGCGGCTGCGCGCAGCGCGCATTCGTTGGCGAACACGATCTCCGCGATGGTCAGGCCGGTGCGGGCGCCGATTTTCAGCAGTTGCTCTGCGGACTTGAACGGATGCGGCACCGGCTTGCCCTCGGGTGGCGGCTGCCCGACCTCCGCCTCCGGCACGACGAAGCCGCCGCCGACCGAGCACCAGCGTTGTCGCGACAATTCCGCGCCGGCGCCGGTGAATGCGGCGAACTCCAGCGTGTTCGGGTGCGCCGGCGTCGGGCTGAGCCGGTCGAACAGCAGGTCGGTCGCCGGATCGAAGGTGATCGGCACGCGGCCGCCGAGGTCGAGCGCGTGCCGCTCCATCGCATCCGCGACGATGTGTGCGGCGTGGTCCGGATCGACGGTGTCGGGCGCCTCGCCGGCCAGCCCCAGAATGACGGCGGGGCCGGTGCCGTGGCCTTCGCCAGTCCAGGCGAGCGAGCCGAACAGGATCGCCTGCACGCGCGCCACGTCCTCCAGCCGCCCCGCGGCCCGCAGCCCGCCGATGAACGCGGCGGCGGCCTTCATCGGCCCAACCGTGTGCGAGGAGGACGGGCCGATGCCAATTTTGAACAATTCGAAGATGCTGATGATGGCCGTCGTCCTTCGTGGCAGCCGGCGCAGCTTAGCCGGAAAATTCGCGCGCCGCTTCCGCCAAAAATCCCCAGACGTAAGGCAGGAACGAGCGCCAGGCCTCGACGCGGAACGATTGCGCGCCGGTGCGCCACAGCACGATCTGCGATTTGCCGAGCACGGTGCGCGTGCACATGCCGATCGGGAACGCCTCGGGGTCGAGGTCGAGCGGGCAGCCGGCATTCAGCACGGCGATCGCCTCCGGGCCGCTGACGCCGAGGCCGGCCTGGCGGTGGCCGACGTCCACGAGCGAGTGCGGCAGGTCCGCCAGCGCCGTGGCCAGCGCGGCGGCAAGCGCCGTGCCTTCGGCTTCGGGTGCGAGCAGCAGCCACTCGTCCGGCCCCAGCCACAGCGCCGCGCGGCTGCCGGCGGTCGCGGCGCGGCACGCCATGGCGGGCAACGCGACGCCGAGCGGGCCGGTGGCGGCGTCCTGCGCGGCTGGGCGGGCGCGCAGCACGAAGCGTGCGGCGGGCGGCAGCGGCGCCAGCACGACCGCGGCGCCGGATGGCGCCACGAACCCGGCAAGCGGCTCGCGACGCAGGCTCACGACATCAGACATCAAGGCGCGCTCCTTCCGGGTCGTAGAACACCGGCTTGGTCACCCGGACGGTGATCGCGCCACCCGGCATCGGCACATGCAGCGTGCTGCCGATCCGTGCGCGGCCGCCCGAGAGCATGGCGAGCGCGATCGGATGGCCGAGGCTCGCGCTGAAATAGGAACTGGTGACGTGGCCGAGCAGCGTCATCGGCACCGGCTGGTTTGGGTTCTCGACCAGTTGCGCGCCTTCCTCCAGCACCGTCTTGCCGTCAACGGTCATCAGCCCGACGAGTTGTTTGCGTGCAGGGTTGCTCATGGAGGCGCGGGCGAGCGAGCGTTTGCCGACGAAATCGCGCTTGGATTTTGCCACCGCCCAGCCGACCCCGGCGTCGTCCGGCGTGTTGGTGCCGTCGGTGTCCTGGCCGACGATGATGAAGCCTTTTTCGGCGCGCAGCACATGCATGGTTTCGGTGCCGTACGGCGTGATGCCGTGCTGATGGCCGGAGGCGTACAGCGCCTCCCACACGGCGCGCCCGTAGTCGGCCGGCACGTTGACCTCGAAGCCGAGTTCGCCGCTGAACGAGACGCGAAACAGCCGCGCCGGCACGCCGGCCACCTTGCACTCGGCGACCGACATGTGCGGGAAGTGTTCGCGCGAGATGTCGAGACCTTCGACGAGCGGCGCGATAACCTCCCGGGCTTTGGGGCCCTGGATGGCGATGACGGCAAACTGCTCGGTGGTGGAGGTCAGCCAGACATCGAGGTCCGGCCACTCGGTTTGCAGATAGTCCTCCATCATCGCCAGCACGCCGGCGGCGCCGCCGGTGGTGGTGGTGACGTGGAAACGGTCCGCCGCAATGCGGCCGACCACGCCGTCGTCACGAACAAAACCGTCCTCGCGGCACAGGATGCCGTAGCGGCAGCGGCCGACACCGAGTTTTGTCCAGGCGTTGACATACATGCGGTTGAGGAACTCGGCCGCATCCGGCCCGACGATTTCGATTTTCCCGAGCGTCGAGGCGTCGAAGATGCCGACGGACCTGCGTACCGCCACGCATTCCCGATTGACGGCGGCGTGCAGATCCTCGCCCGCGCGCGGAAAGAAATGCGCACGCTTCCACATGCCCACGTCCTCAAACGCGGCGCCGTGCTCGGCCGCCCAGGCGTGGATCGGCGTCGCCCGCACCGGCTCGAACAGGTCGTCGCGCGAGAGGCCGGCGAGGGCGCCGAACGTCACCGGCGTGTAGGGCGAGCGGAACGTCGTATGGCCGATCTGCGGGATCGGCGTTTGCAGCGCGGCCGACGCGACGCCGAGCGCGTTGAGATTGGAGGTCTTGCCCTGGTCGGTCGCCATGCCGGTGGTGGTGTAGCGCTTGATGTGCTCGATCGAGCGCATGCCCTCGCGCACGGCCAGCTTGACGTCTTTTGCCGTCACATCGTTCTGGAAGTCGACGAATGCCTTCGTCGCGGCGGCGTTCGGCACCAGCCCGAGCCAGCCGCCTGCGCCGGCCGCGTCGCCGGTCGCTGGCAGGGTCTGCGCCTTTGCGCCACCGTGGCCGGCAGCCTTCGCCGCCGCCTCGCCGGCTGCGGCACCGTCCGCCAGTGCCGCGGCAATGCCGAACACGCCGCGACACGCGCCGGCGGAGCGTTCGCGCTCGACGGAAACGTCCGGTATGTAGGCCTGCTGGTCGGCGTCGAACCGCAGCTTGCCGCGCGACTGGCTGAACAGATGCACGCTCGGCGTCCAGCCGCCGGACATCAGCACCGCGTCGCACGGCACGGCCTCCGGTGAGCCGCCCGCGACCGCTGCCAGCGCTGCCCAACTCACGCGCTTGCTGCCGCCGGTGCGGACCACCGAGGTTGCGGTGCGCACCGGAATGCCGGCGGCACGGGCCTGCGCCACCAACGCGCCGTCCGGGTCCGGCCGGATGTCGGCGATGGCCGCAACGGTCGCGCCGGCGGCGTGCAGGTCGAGCGCCGCGCGGTAGGCAGAATCATTGGCGGTCGCGACCACCACGCGCTTGCCGGGCAGCACGCCGTAGCGGTTGGCGTAGGTGCGGGCTGCGTCGGCGAGAAGAATGCCGGGCCGGTCGTTGTGCGGAAACACCAGAGGCCGCTCCAGCGCGCCGGTTGCCAGAACCACTTCGCGCACGCGCACCTGCCACAGCCGTTCGCGCGGCAGGTTCGCGGACGGCGCCGCGAGATGGTCGGTGACGCGCTCGCTCAGGCCGATCATGTTGTGCGCCGAGTAGCCGAACGCCGTCGTGCGCGGCAGCAACGTGACGCGCGGATGTTTTTGCAGTGCCGCGACGGTCTCGGCTGCCCAGGTCTGCGCGGATTTGCCCTCGATGGTCGCGGTGGTCTCGGCCAGCAGCGAGCCGCCGAATTCGTTCTGCTCGTCGCACAGGATCACCTGCGCGCCGGCGTCGGCCGCGACCAATGCCGCGGCGAGGCCGGCGGGCCCAGCGCCGACCACCAGCACGTCGCAATGCGCCCAACGCGGCACGTAGCGGTCTGGGTCCGGCAATGTCGGTGCGCGGCCGAGACCGGCCGAGGCGCGGATCGCCGGCTCGTAGACCTTCTTCCACCACGACGCCGGCCACTTGAAGGTCTTGTAGTAGAAGCCGGCCGGCAGCAGCGGCGACAGGAGGTTGCTGATCGCGCCCACATCGAACGCGAGCGACGGATAGCGGTTCTGGCTTACGGCCTTCAGGTCCTGGTACAGCTCGATCATCGTCGCACGCACGTTCGGCGTGCTGCGGGCGGTGTCGCGCGACAGGTTCACCAGCGCGTTCGGCTCGTCGGCGCCGGCGGAAAGGATGCCGCGTGGGCGATGATACTTGAAGCTGCGGCCGACCAGATGCACGCCATTGGCGAGCAGCGCGGAGGCGAGCGTGTCGCCTTGCACGCCATGCAGCGTGCGACCGTCGAAGGAAAAGCGCAGCGGCCGGGCGCGGTCGATGCGTCCGCCGGATGCGGTGCGGAACGCGCTCATACGACTCTCTTCACCGGCAGGTCGGGCCGTGGCTCGCCACTTTTGTAGGTGACGACGAAGAAGTCGCTGACCGTGTCGCGCACCGCGTTGAAGAAGCGGCCGCAGCCATTGGCGTGGCGCCAGCGCTCGGAGTGCGTGCCCTTCGGGTTGGTGCGCATATACAGATACTCGGCCCATTGGTCGTCGGTGAGCGCCGACGGATCGGCCGGCCGGGCGATATGCGCCTCGCCGCCATACGAAAATTCGATCTCGGGACGCTCGCCGCAATAGGGGCACGCGATCAGCAGCATGGCAAAGATCCTCAGTGCGCCACGGCGGCGGCGGCGGCTTCGTCGATCAGGAATCCGTCGCGGAAACGGTCGATGGTGAACGGCGCGTTGATCGGGTGCGGTTCGTCCTTGGCGATGGTCCAGGCGAACACATTGGCCGAGCCGGGTGTCGCCTTGAAGCCACCGGTGCCCCAGCCGCAATTGACATACAAGCCGGGGACAGGCGTTTTGCCGATGATCGGCGAGCGGTCCGGGGTGTTGTCGACGATGCCGCCCCAGTTGCGCAGCATGCGCATGCGGCGGAACATCGGGAACAACTCGCAGATGGCGTCCAGCGTATGCTGCGGAATATGCAACCCGCCACGCTGGCTGTAGGAAATGTACGCATCCGTGCCTGCGCCGATCACCAGTTCGCCCTTGTCGGACTGGCTGATATAGGCGTGCACGGTGTTGGACATCACCACGCACGGGAACGCCGGCTTCACCGGCTCGCTGACCAGCGCCTGCAACGGAAAACTCTCCAGCGGCAGCCGCACCCCGGCCATCGCCATGACGACGCTCGTGTGCCCCGCAGCGGAGACGCCGATCTTCTTGGCGCCGATGAAGCCGCGGGAGGTCTCCACGCCTTCCACCGCGCCGTTCGCGCCACGACGGATTCCTGTTACCTGACAATTCTGGATGATGTCCACGCCCATCGCATCGGCGCCGCGCGCAAAGCCCCAGGCGACGGCATCGTGGCGCGCGGTACCGCCGCGGCGCTGCAACGAGCCGCCGAGCACCGGATAGCGCAAGGTTGGAGAAATGTTCAGCGGCGGACAGAACTCCTTGGCCTGCGCGGCGGTCAGCCATTCGTTGTCCACGCCGTTGGCGCGGTTGGCGTGCACGTGGCGTTTGAACACCTGCACGTCGTGAATCGTGTGCGCCAGCATCAGCACGCCGCGCGCACTGTACATGACGTTGTAGTTCAGCTCCCGCGACAGCGTCTCCCACAGCTTGACGGAGTGCTCGTACAGTGCTGCACTTTCGTCGAACAGGTAGTTGGAGCGGATGATCGTGGTGTTGCGCCCGGTGTTGCCGCCGCCGAGCCAGCCGCGCTCCAGCACCGCGATGTTGCGGATGCCGTGTTCCTTCGCGAGGTAGTATGCGGCGCCGATCCCGTGCCCGCCGCCGCCGACGATAATCACGTCGTACGCCGCCTTCGGTTCCGGCGTCCGCCACTGCGGCTGCCAGGAGGTGTGCCCGCCGAAGGCGCGGCGCAGCAGCGAAAAGGCGGAGAAGCTCTGCATGGTCAGATCATCCGGGGAACATTTTTGTACACTGCGCCCCGCCACGCGTTGGCGCGAGCACGGGTGCGTCCGCGCTCTTGAACGTGGGCGACATTGCGTCGGCTGGAGACAACGCGGTCACCGCTGGGCCGTCTCCCAGTTCGGCGCCACGTAGAACGGCGCGTTGGAGGCGGGCAGCAACGGGCGGCCCAGCACATGATCGGCGCCTTTTTCGCCGATCATGATGGTCGGCGCGTTCAGGTTGCCGGTGGTCACGCGCGGCATGATCGAACTGTCGATCACCCGCAGCCCCTCCAGCCCGATCACCCGGCATTCCGGGTCCACCACCGCCATGCTGTCGTCCGGGCTGCCCATCTTGCACGAGCACGACGGGTGGTAGGCGCTTTCGACTTTCTGCCGGACGAACTCGTCGATCTGTTCGTCGGTCTGCACGTCGGCACCCGGCTGCATCTCGCGGCCGCGATACCGGTCGAACGCGGGCTGCGCGAAAATCTCCCGGGTCAGTCGCACGCAGGCGCGCATCTCGGCGAAATCGTCGGGGTGGCTCATGTAGTTGAACAGGATCTTTGGCTTTGCCGCCGGGTCGGGCGAGGCCAGCCGCACCCAGCCGCGGCTTTTGGAGCGCATCGGCCCGACATGCGCCTGGAAGCCGTGCCCCTCGGCCAGCGAGGAGCCGTCATAGGTCACGGCCAGCGGCAGGAAATGATACTGGATGTCCGGATAGCGAATGCCGGCGCGGCTACGGATGAAGCCGCAGCTTTCGAAATGGTTGGTAGCGCCGAGCCCGTCCTTGGCTAGCAGCCAGCGCGCGCCGATCATCGCCTTGGAGAGTGGGTTCATCACCGAATACAGCGTGACCGGCTCGCGGCTTTCGACCTGGAAGTAGAATTCCAGATGATCCTGCAGGTTTTCCCCCACCCCCGGAAGGTCATGCACCACCGGGATGCCGAACGACTGCAATTCCGCCGCCGGCCCGACGCCCGACAGTTTCAGCAACTGCGGGCTGTTGATCGGCCCGCCACAAAGCAGGACGTCGCGGCCGGCACGCGCGACCTGCTCCGTGCCGCCGCGCGAAAATCGGACGCCGACCGCGCGCCTGCCCTCGAACACGATCCCGGTTGCCCGCGCGTGCGTGACGACCGTCAGGTTTTTCCGTCCCAGCGCCGGCTTCAGGTAGGCGTTGGCGGTGCTCCAGCGGCGGCCGTTGTGCACGGACATGCCCATGCGGCCAAAACCTTCCTGCTGGAAGGCGTTGTAGTCCTCGGTGGCCGGGTAGCCCGCTTGCCGCGCCGCCTGCAGCCACGCCGCATGCAGCGGGTTTTGCAGCGTGCCGTACTGGTTGTGCAGCGGCCCGCCGGCGTCGCGATAATCCGGATCGCCTTCCGCGTGCGCATCCGCGCGGCGGAAATACGGCAGCACATGGCGAAAACCCCAGCCGGTCGCGCCAAGCTCCTCCCAGTCCTCGAAGTCCAGCGGGTTGCCGCGCACCCACACCATGCCGTTGATCGAGGACGACCCGCCCAGCACTTTCCCGCGCGGCGTGTGCAGCCGGCGTCCGCCCAGGCCGGGCTCGGGTTCGGTTTCAAAGCCCCAGTTGTATTTCGGCATGTTCATCGGGATCGACAGCGCGCTCGGCATCTGGATCAGTAAGGAACGATCCGAGCCGCCGAATTCCAGCAGCAGCACCCGGCGCGTGCCGTCCTCGGTCAGGCGATTCGCAAGCACGCAGCCAGCCGAGCCCGCCCCGACAATGACGTGGTCGTAAATCGCCTCACTCATGCAGGCGGCATCCTTAAAACGGCGCGCCGATCCGCGTGCGGTCGGTTCGGCGGCAGTGTCGCATCTGGTCGTGCGGCGCCAATCACGCGTAAGCTGCCGCCCGCGTCAACAGCGCATCATGCCGGGCCAGCGTCGCAAATGCGCAATTGCAAGCAGCTTGGCGGGAATACAACAAGGAGTTCTTGGAATGCGTCATGGTTATCTCGCGGCTGCCGCTTCTGCCATTCTCGGCCTCGCAACGACGGTGGCCAGCGCCGCCGATCCGGCATCCTGCAAGACGGTGCGCTTCTCCGATATCGGCTGGACCGACGTCACTGCGACCACCGCGCTGACCAGCCTGATCCTGAAGGACCTGGGCTACACGCCGAAGATCACAGTACTCTCGGTGCCGGTCACCTACCAGTCGCTGAAGAACAAGGACCTCGACGTGTTCCTCGGCAATTGGATGCCGAGCATGGAGGCCGACCGCAAGCCGTTCACCGATGACAAATCCATCGACGTGCTCGGCGCCAACCTCGATGGCGCGAAATACACGCTGGCGGTGCCGCAATACACCTACGACAAGGGCCTGCACGATTTTTCGGACATCGAGAAGTTCGGCAAGGACCTGAACTGGAAGATCTACGGCATCGAGCCCGGCAACGACGGCAACCGCCACATCCTCGACCTGATCAAGGACAAGAAGCTGGGCTTCGACAAGTTCCAGCTTGTCGAGAGCAGCGAGCAGGGCATGCTGGCGCAGGTCGAAAAGGACTATCGCAAGAAAGAGGCGATCGTCTTCCTCGGGTGGGAGCCGCATCCGATGAACAAGAATTTCAAGATGGCCTACCTGACCGGCGGCGACGACACGTTCGGCCCGAACTACGGCGGCGCCACAGTCTATACCAACGTCCGTGCCGGCTACGCCGCCGAGTGCCCGAATGTCGGCAAGCTGCTGGCCAACGAGAAGTTCACGCTGCCAGCCGAGGACGCGATGATGGACTCGATCCTCGACAAGAAGCTGGACCCGTCGAAGGCGGTCGCGGTCTGGCTCAAGGCCAACAGGAGTGTGCTGGCGACGTGGCTCGACGGCGTGACCACGTTCGACGGCAAGCCCGGCCTCGCGGCGGTCGACGCGAAACTGTGATCGTCGGGCAGGCGCGGCGGTTCGCCGCCGCGCCTGCCACGTCACGCCGCCGCATCAACGCGCGGGTCCGCACCATGCCCGGGCGGCAGCGCCGTCTGGCCGAGCACAAACCCTTCCCAGCGGCGCAGCCACGGATCGTCCGGCACGCCGTCGGGGCGCCTTCCCGCGAGCACGTTGAGCACGCACAGCACCCCCAGCACCGAATCGAACCGGTCTTCGCCCGCCGCGTCGGCGCCGAACCCGTCCACCAGCGCGGCGTGCAACGCCGGATCGGGAATCGCGTCCAGCCCGGCCATGGCGGCCGCGAGCGGCTCCGCCAGTCTCGCCCGGTCCGCCTGCCGCCGCTTGCTGCCGCCCATGCGCAGGGAGAAATGCCGCATCGCCTCCGCTGGATAGGTCTCCGCAATCGCCACCGGGCGGCCGGCCAGCAGCGGCAGAAAATCGCCCTCGAACGGCCACAGCGCGGGCGGGGAGGGGCCGGCGAGGGCGGGCAGCAGCAGGTCGCGCCATGCCGTGATCGCAGCCTTGCCGGTCTGGTTGGCGCCGAGCGTCCAGAACAGCGGTGCCCCGGCAGGCCGCTCCGTCGTCGCCCGGTCGCAGAGGCGGGACAGGCCGGAGGGGCCACCCAGCCCGAGTGCGGCCGCATGCGCCGCGCGCGTCATGCCTTTCTGCCCGCGCGCCGGGTAGAACGGCCGACCCGGGCCGATCTCGGCCAGGGTTGCACACACGTCGAAAAAGCCCGGCCGCGTCGCCAGGCCGCGCAGGAATGCCATAAAATCCGGCTCGATGGCATACGCGGCGGCATAGGCGCGCGGCAGGCCGAGCGGCAGGTCGACGCCGAGCGCCACCGCGCCACCGGCCGCCGCCGCCCGCAGCCGCGGCAGCAACGACGCGAGCGGGCCGACCGGCTCCGGCGCCGCGAGCCGCCAGCCCGCGCCCTCCCGGCGGCCCGCGGTCAACCAGCGCTTGCGCGGGTCGGCACTCCAGTCGGCATGGACCGCGAGGGTTGCGGTCATTTGCGGCGCCGTGGGAAGCTTGTGGGTGCCGGGGCCGTCAACACACGGCCTGACGCCAACGCGGAGAGAGCAGAATGCCGTCCATGCAGGCCACCGATGCGGCCATCGAGCGCTATTCCCCGGTCATGCGGCTGATCCACTGGCTGACGGCCGTGCTGGTGCTGCTGCTGTTCGTCTTCGGCGGCTGGATCGTCTACTTCGACCCCGGCGACGGGCCGCTCAAGGATGAACTGTACAATTTGCACCAAAGCATCGGGATCACCGTCTGGGTGCTGGTGCTGATCCGCGTCGTCGTCCGGCTGGCGACCGGCGCGCCGAGACTGCCGCCGGACACGCCCGGCACGATCCGTGTGCTGGCGACGCTGAACCATCTGGCGCTCTACGCGGTGCTGCTGGTGCAGCCGATCCTCGGGCTGATGGACACCAACGCCTGGGGCTTCCCGCTGCAGTGGTTCGGGTTGTTCCAGGTGCCGTCGCCGATCGGCAAGCAACCGGACGCGGTGGCGCAGGTGTTCACCAACCTGCACTGGTTCGGCGCGCTGGCGCTGCTGCTGCTGGTGGGCAGCCACATCGCCGGCGCGCTGTATCACGGCGTGATCCGCCGCGACGGCGTGGTGCGCCACATGGTGTGAGGCGGCCGGGCAGGCGCAGGCCGCGCTACAGCGGCTTGTGCGCCTTGTCGAGCAGGCGCGTGAAGAAGCCGGGCTTCTTCGGCTCGGCCTTCTTGGCCACCTTTTCCCGCTCACGCTCCTCGTCGCGCCGCTCGCGGTCCTTCGAGTCCAGCCACTTGTCCAGGCTCATGCCCGCCTTGGCGGCGCGCTTCGCTTCGTAGGCGCGCTGGCCGTCCGTCATTTGTTTGGTCATCGTCGCTCCGTGCCCGAGGCCGCGGTTGTGGCAGGGTGGTCCTGCTGCTTCAAGGGGCGGCGCAATAGTGGGGGACGGGATGGCGGAACCGCGGGTCAAGGCTGGCATATGGGTGCAGTCGGTGCTGCGCCTGGGCAATGCCGGGGGCCGCTACGGCGCGGTGCTGCGGCGGGGCGACGCCGATGCCGGCGGCGTGCTGGTGGTGTTGCGCGGGCGCGACGGGGTTTCCGTGCTGTCGCAGGTGCGCGCGGCGAGCGGCGACATGGAGTGGTTGCGCGCGACCGGTCCCGTTGCGGTCGATGAGGCAACCGCCGACGCCTACGTGGCACGGCAGGTGCGCGTCGATCCCGATCTTTGGGTGATCGAGTTCGAGAGCCCGGACCTGCTGCCGCCGTTCGAGGCCAAGCTGGTCTAAGCACGGTGCGGTGCAGCATCGCAGTGCGGCCTCGGCCGGGCGGCGGAGCTTTTGCGCCACTGCGCCACAACGCGACGCGCCGACCACAAGGCCTGAGGAACAAGGCCGTGTTGACCCCTAGCCTGCGGCCCGGTTGGAACGTAGAAGAACTGACGAGGGCCGTGCCCAGGATGGGCTGACGGACGATGGGGATCGGGGATGACGTTGTTCCGAACTACCCTGCTTGCGGCCGCGCTCGGGGGTACCGCACTGGTGGCCATTGGCAAGGCGCAGGCGGACCCGGTCGATGGCCTCTATGTCGGCGCCGGCGCCGGCTACAATTTGCTGCAGAACCTGAACGCCACGATCGACGCGACATCGCGCGCCAGTTCGTCGGGTGCCAGCGGCGTGTCGACAAGCGCACCGATGAGGGTCCGGTGGGGCGACGGCTACGCGCTCTCCGGCTCGGTCGGCTGGGGCTTCGGCAACGGTGTGCGCGTCGAATTCGAAGGCTCCTACCGCGAGGTCTTCCAGTCCAACGGCGGTTCCGGCGGTGGCGGACACGAGTCGCGGGCCGGCGTCATGGCGAACGCACTCTACGACGTCGATGTCGGCCTGAACTGGGTGACGCCCTATATCGGCCTCGGCGGCGGCTATCAGGCTGTCACCTGGAGCAACGTGTCCGGCACGGCGAGCGGCCTCGGCAGCGGCGGCCCGGTTTCCGTTGACATCAACGGCACCAGGGGCGGCTTCGCCTACCAGATCATCGTCGGCGCGGCGTTCCCGATCGAGGCCGTGCCGGGCCTGTCAGTCACGGCCGAGTATCGGTACATGAACCTCGCCGGCTCGCGCGACTACAGCGCCACCGGCACCACCTCGACCGGCACTGTCACCCGCGCGCGTGTCGGCGAGGACGGCAGCCATAGCCTGATGATCGGCCTGCGCTACGCCTTCGACATGCCGGAGACCGCCCCGGTCGAGCGGCCGCCGCCCGCGCCTCCGCCTGCCGCCGTTCCGGCGCCGGCCGCCGGCACCACGGCGGATCTGCCAGCGCGCACGTATCTGGTGTTCTTCGATTGGGACAGCGCTTCGCTCACGCCGCGGGCGCGCGAAATCATTGCCGAAGCCGTGCGAAACTCCGTGCACGTCCCGCATACCCGCATCGAAGTGACCGGCCACGCCGACCGCAGCGGCACGGCGCACGGCAATCAGATCCTGTCGTTGCGCCGGGCAAAGGTGGTCGCGTCGGAACTGGAGCACTGGGGTGTGCCGGAGGCGTCAATCGAAATCCATGCCGCGGGCGACACGCGGCCGCTGGTGCCGACGTCCGCCGGGGTCCGCCAGTCGGAGAACCGGCGCGTCGAGATTGTCTATCGCTAGGCACTTTGTGTTGCGTTCTGGCCAGTGGCTGCTGCGAATTACGTTGCGAGACAAAGATTTGGGGAACCCGGATGGTGGCCGGAAGATTACGTAGCGCTTGGGGCAATCCGTTCACCGTCTCGTGTACGCCACAGGCTGTGGCGCATTCGCCACAAGAGGGGCGCGAACATCACTTCACTGCGGGCATACTGCAATGCACACTGGAAACGCCTTGATACGCGGCATAATTTCCGGCCAAAGGAACGAGCGGTCGATTCGTACCGTGCGGACCCGGCGACGTGCACCGCACGTCGATCAGAACGAACGAGGAGAGTAAGAAAATGAAGCTCCGGAGCGCGCTCGTCGCCGCGAGCCTGGTGGCCCTGCCGGTAGCCGCGATGGCCCAGCCAGTGGATGGCCTCTATGTCGGCGCCGGCGCCGGCTACAACTATGCGCAAGATCAGAACGTCAAGTCATCCCCCGGCGGGCATCTGACCACCAATGGTGGCGTGATCGGGGTGGGTAGCGTCGGCTACGGCTTCGGCAACGGGTTCCGCGCCGAAGTACAGGGCGACTACCGGAATTACCACCAGCGCGAAGTGACCGACGGCGTGAATGGCGGCAGTGGCCTGAACCAGACGTACGGCGGCTTCGTCAACGGCCTGTTCGACTTCGATGTCGGCATCGACTACGTCTACCCTTATGTCGGCGTCGGTATCGGCTATGAGGAAACGACCCTGAAGTCCGGTGGCATCAGTGCCGATGCCGGAAGCGTTGCCGGCCAGGCCATCCTCGGTGCCTCGTTCCCGATCCCCGACGTTCCCGGCCTTTCGGTGACGGCCGAATACCGCTTCATGGCAACGTTCGAGGATGAGAAGTTCCATTCCGACGGCGCTGCCCTGAAGGTTGCCAACCAGTACAACCATGCCGGCCTGCTCGGCCTGCGCTACGCCTTCGGTGTCGAGCCGGAAGCGCCGCCGCCGGCGCCCGCCCCGGCTCCGGTCGTGGTTCCGACCCCGGCCCCGGCCCGCACCTATCTGGTGTTCTTCGACTGGGACAAGTCTGACCTGAGCGCCCGTGCGCACCAGATCATCGCCGAAGCGGTGCAGAACGCCAGCAAGGTGGCGGTCACGCGCATCGAAGTCTCGGGCTACGCCGACCTTTCCGGCACGCACCCGTACAACCTGAAGCTGTCGCAGCGTCGCGCCGACGCCGTGGCCGCCGAACTGGTGCGGCTGGGCGTGCCCAAGGCCGAGATCGCAGTCATGGCCTACGGCGACTCGCATCCGCTGGTGCCGACGGCACCGGGCGTCCGCGAGCCGCAGAACCGCCGTGTCGAGATCGTGCTGAAGTAACTCTCCGCGTTCCCCGGCCTCGGCCGGGGGGACAAGATCGAAGGCGGGCACCGGCGACGGGGCCCGCCTTTTTTCTGTGTCCTGGCCCGTCTTACGGGGCCTTGCCGGTCATCTTCGTGAACACCTGCCGATCCTTGTTGTCCTGCATCAGCATGGTGAAGCTGGGGATCTTTTCGAAGCCGAGGCCGAGCGGGATGCCGGTGTCGGGGTCGGGCATCACCCGGGCGTAAGGCTCGCTCGCCACCTTGTCCCATTTGCCGGCCGGCCGCTTGACCTCCAGCGTCGCCACGGTCGCCTTCAGCGCGAGGCGAACGATGGCTTCCTTGGGCGAGGACGGCTTGGTCAGGCTCGGGTATCCGCCGAGTATCTGCCAGCCGTTGGCGAGCGCCCAGGCGGTCAGTTCGTCCTTGGTCACGGGCGCGGTCCTTGTTGCGGCCGGGCTGTCGTACGGGGTGGCGGCTGGGCTGGCAAGCGGTGGCGCTTGCAGCCGGTAGGAATATTCCTTACCTTCTGGATCACCGGAGGATGTGGCGATGATCACCAGCAAGCTGAGCAGCAAGGCGCAGACGACGATCCCGCAACCGGTGCGTGCGGCCTTGCACCTCCAGGAAGGCGACGAGATCGCCTATACGATCCGTGACGATCAGGTCTTGATCACCAGGAATGTGCGCGCACCCGTGGAGGATCCGTTCCGGGCGTTTACGGAATGGGCATCGGACGCGGATCGGCGCGCGTATGGCGGGCTCTGACCCGCGCGGCCTCTGGGCGGTGGTGAAGGTCCCGTATCCGTACACGGATCGCCCGGTGCGGCAGAGCCGACCTGCGCTGGTGATCGCGCAAACAGGCGACGCAACAGGGTTGCCGATGCTGTGGGTGCTGATGATCACGAGCGCCGAGAACCGTGGCTGGCTCGGCGACGTGCCCGTGTCCGACGCCGCCTCGGCCGGGCTTCCGGCGCCGTCCGTCGTGCGCTGCGAGAAGATCGCGACAATCGATGCCAGGGACACGACGACGCTTGGTTTCCTGCCGCAAGCGGACCGATCGGTGATTGCCGCGCAGCTTGCTCGCGTGCTGGCCCCCCTGGGCTTGCCCGCCTGAGCTGCAAAACCGTGGACCAGCATGCTTGCCCCGGCCGAGCCCACCGGCTACAGTGTCGGCATGGTTTCCGGCGCGCCCTTCGCGAGCCTGCCCTGCCGTGTGTCCGCGGCCGGTGCCGCGCGCCTTCCCCTCGGCCTCCTCCTTCGACTTATCCGCCCCTGGGCGTGACGCCGCGCAGCTAGTCGCCGGCATCGCTCAGGGGAAACCCTGGGCGAGCATGTGCGTCCAGACCGCCGGGCCAGTCATACGAACGAGGCAAATTCCATGACCATCGAGCACCCGAATTTCGGCGACCTGCCGGACGACCGCGTGATCATCTTCGACACCACGCTGCGCGACGGCGAGCAGTCGCCCGGCTTCTCCATGAACCTGCAGGAGAAGCTGCGCATGGCGGAGGCGCTGACCGAACTCGGCGTCGACGTGATCGAGGCCGGCTTCCCGATCGCCTCCCCCGGCGACTTCGAGTGCGTCCGGCTGGTCGCCGAACGGATCAAGGGGCCGGTGATCGCCGGCCTCGCCCGCGCCAACCGCGCCGACATCCTGCGCGCCGCCGAGGCCGTGGCACCGGCCGAGCGCAAGCGCATCCACACCTTCATCGGCACCAGCCCGCTGCACATGCAGTACCAACTGCGCATGACCCCGGAGCAGGTGCTGCAAGCGATCCACGAGACCGTGACGCTGGCCCGCCAGCATACCGACGACGTGGAATGGTCGGGCATGGACGCCACCCGCTCGGACGCCGATTTCCTCTGCCGCTGCATCGAAATCGCCATCCGCGCCGGCGCCACCACGATCAACCTGCCGGACACCGTCGGCTACGCGCTGCCCGAGGATATGCACCGCATGTTCTCGATGGTCCGCGAGCGGGTGCCCGGCGCCGATCGTGTTATTATGTCTACACATAACCACAACGATCTGGGCCTCGCGGTCGCCAACACGTTGGCGTCGGTGGCGGCGGGGGTGCGGCAGATCGAGTGCACGATCAATGGCATCGGCGAGCGCGCCGGCAACGCCTCGCTGGAAGAAGTGGCGATGGCGATCCGGACGCGGCGTGACGCCATCCGTTGCGAATCCCGGATCGTGACCGAAAATATCCTGAAGACCAGCAAGCTGCTGTCCGCCATTACCGGCTTCGACGTGCAGCCGAACAAGGCGATCGTTGGCCGCAACGCCTTCGCGCATGAGAGCGGCATCCATCAGGACGGCGTGCTGAAGAACGCCGCGACCTTTGAGATCATGACGCCCGAAAGCGTCGGCTGGGCGCGCACCTCGCTGGTTATGGGCAAGCACTCCGGCCGCGCCGCGTTCCGCGACAAGCTGCGGGCGCTCGGCTACGGCGAGGTCGGCGACAACCAGTTGAACGACGCGTTCCGCCGCTTCAAGGACCTCGCCGACCGCAAGAAGGTCGTCTACGACGAGGACATCGTGGCGCTCGTGGACGACGAGGTGATGCGCGAGCACGACCGCATCCGGTTCGTCTCGCTGGATGTGCGCGCCGGCTCCAAGGTGAAGCCGAACGCGGAGCTGGAGCTGGAGGTGGATGGCACGGTGGTCACGGCCAAGGCCGAGGGCGACGGGCCGGTGGACGCGATTTTCAACGCCATCCGCAGCGCCTTCCCGCACGAAGTGGTGTTGCGGCTGTATTCGGTGGGGGCCGTCACCGAGGGCACCGACGCGCAGGCGCGGGTGACGGTGCGGCTGGAGGAAGGCGGCAAGATGGTGGACGGGCAGGGTGCGGACACCGACACGCTGGTCGCATCCGCCCGCGCCTACATCCACGCGCTGAACAAGCTGCTGGTCAAGCGCACCCGCAGCGAGCCACCGGAGCAGATGGCGGCGACCGCCTGAACGGCCTGGGCGTACCCGGCGCGTGCCGGGTGCGCCCAGCCCGGCTCACGGGCTGTTGATTTTTTGGCAGAACATTTCGCGTTGGCGCTGACTGGGCCGATGGAACGCGGCCAGGCGCCGACACGTTGCACCGTCGCCCTTCAGGATTTTCGATCGTGCGACGTCCATGTCAGACATCCGCGGCACGGCTGGCGATCGCCGCCGTGTCGGCTCTGCTGTCGCTGCTCCCGCTTCCCGCCGTGGCAGGCCAGGACGCACCGCACGCCGCCGACCTGATCACCACGCTGCAACCGGCGGTCGTCAACATTTCGACCGTGACCTATGAGACAGCCGGGCCGGTCGCCGGAAACATGGCCAGCCAGCCGACGGCCTCGGAGCGGTACGCCCAGGCGTCCGGCTTCTTCATCGCAGCCTCCGGCATCATCGTGACCAACCGGCACGCCATTGCCGGCGCCAGCGAGATCATCGTGACGCTGCACGACTCCACGCGGCTGAAGGCCTGCGTCCTCGCCACGGCGGCGCAGACCGACATTGCGTTGCTGAAGGTGAACCTCGGCAGGCCCGTTCCGACCGTGGCGTTCGGCGACAGCGCGCGCCTGCATTCCGGCGATCCGGTGTTCGTCATCGGCAACCCGCTCGGCCTCGGCAGCACGGTCACGGCCGGCATCGTCAGCGCACTGAACCGGAACACCGACCAGAGCGGCTTCGGCCCGTTCTTCCAGATCGATGCGTCGATCAACCACGGCAGTTCCGGCGGCCCGGTGTTCAACGCCGAGGGCGAGGTCGTGGGCGTCGCCACGGCGCTGTACAGCCCGGGCAACGAAACCGGTTCGGTCGGCCTCGGGCTGGCGATTCCCGCCAGCGACGCGAAATTCATCGTCGAGCGCCTGCTGGCACATGGCCAGGTGCAACTGGGCTGGATTGGCGTGCATATCCAGCCGGTGACGGCCGACCTTGCAGCGGCGGTCGAGCTCCCGGCAGCCACCGGCTCGATGATCACGGATATGGAGGACGACAGCCCGGCCGCCCGCGCCGGCCTTGCGGAAGGCGACGTCATCCTGAAACTCGGCGACGACGACGCGCGCGGGCCGCAGGCCCTGAACTATGCCATCGCCAGCAGCACGATCGGCAGCGTGACCCGGCTGGGGATCTGGCGGGACGGCGCGCAACGGACGGTTGCCATCGTCATCGGCGAGGCGCCGGCCGACAAGGCGGCGGCAACGCCGGCGACGCTGGCGGCGTGCGGAGCCGCCGCCCCCGACCGCCGCGACCTCGGCCTGGTGCTCGGGCCGATCACCACGGGCGTGCGCGACAAGCTCGGCCTGGACGCGCAGGACAAGGGCGTGCTGGTCACCGACGTGGCCGCGAACACAGTCGCGGCGGACCACGGCCTCGCGGCGGGGTCGTTGCTCGTGAACGTGAACCGCCACGCCGTCGCGTCGCCGGCCGACGTGCAGGCGGGCATCGACGCCGCGCGGGCGGCGGGGCGCGGTTTCGTTCTGATGTTGGTCAGAAATTCCAAAGAGTTGCGCTGGGTGGCGCTGCCGCTCGGCGGTGGCTCATAGCCCGGACGTTGGCGCGTAGGCGGGTTGGGCGGCAGGCGCGGTGCCTTCGCTGAGTAGTTTCCGACGCTATCGACGGTCGCGGGCGGCCAGTAACGTCTAATTTCGCCTGACTTTCTTCTGGCGGTCATCGCCCAGGACCACGCGCATCTTGCGGGCCCAGGTCTTTGTCTTGGCACAGCGCTTCATCCGCATCATGCAGGAGAGCATCGTGAACGGCATCATCTATCTCGTTGGCCTTGTCGTGGTCGTCGTCGCGGTCGCGGGATTTCTCGGCTTCCACTGATTGCGGTGCCACCTCCGGCTAACGGCTGGTGGCGACGTACGGCCTGACCATCTTGGCGGGATCGACCACGCGGTCGAATTCCTGCTCCGAGACAAAGCCGAGTTGCAGCGCGGCGGCTTTCAAAGTCAGGTCGTGCTCCATCGCGTGATGCGCGATCTGCGAGGCCTTGTCGTAGCCGATCACCGGCGCCAGCGCCGTCACCAGCATCAGCGAGCGGTCGACGTATTCCCTGATCTTCTTCCGGTTCGGCTCCGTGCCTTCAACAAGGAATTTGCGGAAGTTCGTGCAGCCATCGGTCAAAAGCGTGATCGACTGCGCCAGGTTGAAGATCATCAGCGGCTTGTAGACGTTCATCTCCAGATAGCCGCTGGCGCCGCCGATGCCGACCGCGACATCGTTGGCCATCACCTGCACGGCGATCATCGTCAACGCTTCGGCCTGGGTCGGGTTGACCTTGCCGGGCATGATCGAGGAACCGGGCTCGTTTTCCGGGATCATCAGCTCGGCGAAGCCGGCGCGCGGCCCGCAGGACAGCAGCCTTATGTCGTTTCCGATCTTGTAGAGCGAGACGGCAAGCGTGCGGAACGTGCCGGAAAGCTGCACCAGCGCGTCGTGCGCGCCCTGCACGGCGAACTTGTTCGGCGCGGTGACGAACGGCAGGCCGGTGAGCGTTGCGATCTCCGCCGCGGCGGCCTCGGCAAACCCTGGTGCGGCGTTGATGCCGGTGCCCACGGCGGTGCCGCCGAGCGCCAGCCGATAGACGCCTTTCAGCGCGTCGTCGATGCGCTCCAGATCGTCCGCCAGCATGCCGGCATAGCCCGACCATTCCTGGCCGAGCGTGATCGGCGTTGCATCCTGCATGTGGGTGCGGCCGATCTTGACGATGTCGTCCCACGCAAGCGCTTTCGCCGCGATCGCGTCGTGCAGCGCCGCGACCGCCGGGATCAGGCGCTGCACCACGTTGACGGCGGCGGCGATGTACATCGCCGACGGAAACGTGTCGTTCGACGACTGCGACATGTTGACGTGGTCGTTCGGATGAACGGGCTGCTTGCTGGCGAGCGGGGTGCCGACAAGCTGGCAGCATCGGTTTGAGATCACTTCGTTGACGTTCATGTTGAACTGGGTGCCGCTGCCGGTCATCCAGACGTGCAGCGGGAACATGTCGTGATGCTGTCCACTCAGGATCTCGTCGCAGACCTGAACGATCAGCGCGTGCGTCCGCTCGTCGAGGCGTTTGCCCACGTGGTTTGCACTGGCGGCGGCTTTCTTCAGCGTTGCGTACGCGGTGATCATCTCCCGCGGCATCAGGTCCGTGCCGATGCTGAAATGCTCCAGCGAGCGCTGTGTCTGCGCGCCCCAGAGCTTGTCGGCGGGAACCTCGACCTTGCCGAGGCTGTCGGTTTCGGTGCGGAACGCGCTCATCGCATCTCTCCTCGATCGGCGCGGGCCGGTCGCGCGCCATGGTCGCGGCCGGCCAGACCGCAGCGGTTCAGCCTGCCTTGCGATAGGGCCGGTAGTGCGGCTCCCAGATATAGGCCTTGATACGCTCGTCCAGCACCGCCGGATCGCAGGGCTCCGCGATGCCATCGGCCTGCGCCTGTCGCGCGACGGCCTTGGCCACGGCCGCGGACACCGGCCGCAACTGGCCAACCGGAGGCAGCAGGCGTCCGGCCTTGTCTTTGGCGGTGGGCGACATGTCGGCAAGCGCCTTGGCGGCGACCATGAACATCGCATCGGTCACGCGGCGGGCACCGGCGGCGAGGACGCCGAGCCCGACGCCCGGGAAGATGTAGGAGTTGTTGGTCTGGTCGATGCCGATCGTCCTGCCGTTCCACGCGACCGGCGCGAACGGGCTGCCGGTGCCGATCAGTGCGCGGCCATCGGTCCATGCCAGAAGCTGCTCCGGCGTCGCCTCGCTGCGGGAGGTGGGATTGGACAGCGGGAAGATGACCGGCCGGCCGGCATGCTGCGCCATCGCGCGGACCACCGGCTCGGCGAAGGCGCCGGCCTGACCCGAAACGCCGATCAGCACCGTGGGCCTGGCGTTGGACGCCACATCAAGCAGCCCGAACGTGTTCGCCGTGGCCAGCTTCCAGTCGGCGACCGCATCCCGCTTCTGCACGAACGGCACCTGTGCGGGGGTGATGCCCGGCATGCCTTCCAGCAGCAGCCCGTTGCGGTCGATCATATAGAACCGGCGCCGCGCCTCGGCCTCGCTGGCGCCGGCGTCGATCATCGCCTGGAGCAGCAGGGAGGCGATGCCGCATCCGGCCGAGCCGGCGCCGACGACGGCGACGCGCTGTTCGGTCAACGGCACGCCGGTCACGTTGATCGCCGCCAGCAGCGTGCCGGTGGCGACGGCGGCGGTGCCCTGGATATCGTCGTTGAAAGTGCAGAGCCGGTCGCGATAGCGCAGGAGCAGGCGGCTCGCGTTCGATCCGGCAAAATCCTCCCATTGCAGCAGCACGTCGGGCCAGCGCGCGGCGACGGCGGCGACGAAGGTTTCGACGAAATCGTCGTACACCGCCCCGGTCACGCGCTCATGCCGCCAGCCGACATAGAGCGGGTCGTCCAGGCGGTCCCGGTTGTTGGTCCCGACATCGAGCAGGATCGGCAGCGTCTGCTCAGGATGGATGCCGGCGCAGGCCGTGTACAGGGACAGCTTGCCGATCGGGATACCCATGCCGCCGGCGCCCTGGTCGCCGAGCCCCAGAATCCGCTCCCCGTCGCTGACGACAATCACGCGAACCCGGTCGAAGCGCGGGTCGGCGAGGATGTCGCGGATGCGGTGTTTGTTCGCGTAGCTGAGGAACACGCCGCGTGGCTTGCGCCAGATCTCGCTGAAGCGCTGGCAGCCCTCGCCGACCGTCGGCGTGTAGACCAGCGGCAGCAGCTCCTCGATGTTGCCGACCAGCAGCGCGTAGAACAGCGTCTCGTTGGTGTCCTGCAGATCGCGCAGGAAGGCGTACCGCTCGAAATCGGTCTCGAACGCGCGCAGCACCTTCAGCCGGCGCTCCACCTGCTCGGCGAGCGAGCCGATATGCGGCGGCAGCAGGCCATGCAGCCGGAATGTGTCGCGTTCGGCCTCGGTAAAGGCGGTGCCTTTGTTGAGCATGGGCGTGTTGATCAGGTCGTAACCCGTCAAAGACGTTTCGACGGTCGTGTCTGAGCCTGGGAACGTTGACAATTCGCCGCTCCTGTCATTGCTGCCGTGATGGTGCCGGGTGCGTTGTTTGGGGAGAGTGCATGGCTTTTCTGCGCGCGGTCTTGCCGAAATTCGCCCGTGTGTTGGGATCGCCCGATCAAACGAGCGTCAATGCGCGGGGCCTGGTCCGAAGGATTTCGCGTTTGCCCGCGATGCGGGGGCATCGCGCCGCTCGCCGTGGCGCGCGAGCCGTCAGTCAGGCTTGTCGGGATCGGGGTTTTCCCCGAGGCTCCGCCGCCACGCGGCCCGCGCTGCCGGGTCGTCAGGGTCGTAGCGCAGGTCGATGCGGACGTCACCGAACGCGAGGTTCGGCACCTTCAGAAAGGAAATGTTCGGTACCGTCACCTGAAGCATGTTTGGCGCCGTCCATACGATGCGGGGGTTTTGCTCGTCGTGGCCACCGGTATCAATACCGAGGATAAGGGCGGTTCGTGCCGGGTCGACAATAGACACCGAATAGACGTCCGAGACGACATTTGAGGAGAGGCGACTCCGCCCGACGAATGCTTTCACTTGAGCCTTCCAGATCCCATCAGGGGCCATTGCCTCCTCGATCAGACGTGGTGGAATATCTTCTTCCGGAGGGTCAAAAAATATCGGGAATATGGCTATAAATATTATTAGGAGAAAGGGAGATATGAGTATGGCGACAACACCAATAGATTCTACGGCGTATAGAAAGTACTTTCTGACCGGAAATTCCATCTTCTTAGCGATCCGGGTTCGAGCCTATGGCGCCGGATTCGTATAAATGCATACCGGTGTCGGTATTCTTAACATTGTTCTGTGGTAAATTTCTAAATTTCTCATCGTACTCAGTGCCACGGGCAAAATGAGCACTATCTGCAACCATATTCTCAATATCCAATATCATATTTCGAGGAAGCCCGGCTGCCGCGGCATAGAGCTCTATCGCGATGGTCGCATAGTCAACAAATTCGGGATGATATTTGCCTCCCACATGTTGTGCGTCCCACGAGTGCCCCCGCTGGAACTTCCAGAGGTCGACCACTGCGCGGAGGATCTCGGCTGCCATAGTACCCACGTTTGCCCCGGCTGCGAGCATCATGGCGAGTCTCTGCCGGTCTCTTTGGCCTGCCTCCACAAACATATGCGGATCGAGCCCCGCTGGCCGCATGATTGGCGTGCGATCACTGCGGAGCACCGGCTTGGCGCGCGCTCGTCCGGGCCGTAGTCGGAAAACGGCCGGTACGGGTTGCCGAACCGATCAGCCGGCCAGGGTTGGCCGCTCGCGGTCATCGGCCAGGGGGGCGCCGCCGCGCGTCCGCTTCGCCGGGTCGCGCGGCACGAACGTTGCCGGGACCCGGATCGCGCCCGGATGCGCGGCGAGCCAGTCGGCGGACGGGGTCTCGCCGTCCGGGACGAACAGGAACGGAACGTCCACCGTGTCCGTCGAGGAACTGTCGCGGGCCATCGAACGCACGTTTCAGGATGAGGTGAGATTATCTAACATGTTCAAGGCTACCCGCTCGATCCTCCGCCCCCGCCATTCGCCCCGCCCCCTTGTCCCCCGGCATCGGCAAGGCTAAGCCCTCGCGCATCACCGCTGCGCTGCGACAAAGGTTTTTTCCGCATGTTCTCCCGGTTGCTCGGCATCATGTCAGCCGACATGGCGATCGATCTCGGTACCGCGAACACCCTGGTCTACGTGAAGGGCCGCGGCATCGTGCTCGACGAGCCGAGCGTCGTCGCGATCGCCGACGTGCGCGGCAAGAAGCAGGTGCTGGCGGTGGGGGAGGAGGCCAAGCTGATGCTCGGCCGCACCCCGGGCAACATCTCCGCCATCCGGCCGCTGCGCGACGGCGTGATCGCCGATTTCGAGGTGGCGGAGGAAATGATCAAGCATTTCATCCGTAAAGTGCACAACCGCCGCGGATTTGCGTCGCCCATGATCATCGTCTGCGTCCCCTCCGGCTCCACCGCCGTCGAGCGCCGCGCCATCCAGGAGAGCGCGGAGAGCGCGGGTGCGCGCAAAGTGCTGTTGATCGAGGAGCCGATGGCCGCCGCGATCGGCGCCGGGCTGCCGGTGACGGAACCTTCGGGCAGCATGGTCGTTGACGTGGGCGGGGGCACGACCGAGGTCGCGGTGATCTCGCTCGGCGGGATCGTCTATTCGCGCTCGGTGCGAGTCGGCGGCGACAAGATGGACGAGGCGATCATCTCCTACATCCGCCGCAACCATAATCTGCTGATCGGCGAAAGCTCGGCCGAGCGCATCAAGATGGATATCGGCGCTGCAGCCCCGCCGTACGAGGGCGACGACGGGCCGTACCGCGAGGTCAAGGGCCGCGACCTGATGAACGGCGTGCCGCGCGAGGTGCTGGTCGGCCAGCGCCAGATCGCCGAAAGCCTGGCCGAGCCGGTCACCGCGATCGTCGAGGCAGTGAAGGTGGCGCTCGAGAACACGCCGCCGGAACTGGCGGCCGACATCGTCGACAAGGGCATCGTGCTGACCGGCGGCGGGGCGCTGCTGTACCGGCTGGATCAGGTGCTGCGCGACGCGACCGGGCTGCCGGTGGTGGTGGCGGAGGACCCGCTGCAATGCGTGGCACTGGGCACCGGCCGGGCGCTGGAGGAAATGAAGCGCCTGCGCAACGTGCTCAGCTCGATGTACTGAATAGACGAAACGATCTCGCCGCGCCGATCCGGCGCTTGCTCCGCGCTCTCGGTCGAGGTCTGATGGCAGTGGTGCGTCAGAGTCGTGTGCAACCTGAAGGGTGCTCGCGCCGTTGATCCGGCTTTCCATCCCTATGCGTCAGGCGCTGGCCAAGTTGACGCTGCCGATGCTGATCGCGGCGGCGTTCGGCCTGATGTTGCTCGGCAAGGCGGACGCGCTGCTGGCCGAGCGCGCGCGCATGGCGCTGGCCGATGCGCTGGCGCCGATCTACGGCGTGCTGGCCGAACCGCTCGACTCGCTGCATGCCGCGGCGGACGATGCGGAGGGAACCTTCTCGCTGTACAGCGAGAACGCCCGGCTGCGCGAGGAGAACGAGCGGCTGCGGCGATGGGAGTCGGTGGCGCTGGCGCTGGATGCCGAGAACGCCACGCTGCGGGCCAACCTGCACTGGATCCCCGACCCGGCGCCGAGCTACGTCAGCGCCCGCGTGGTGGCCGACGCCGGCGGCGTCTATGCGCGTGCGGTGCTGCTGTCGATTGGGCCGAACCACAGCGTCACCAAGGGCCAGATCGCGCTCGACGAACGCGGGCTGGTGGGGCGCGTCACCGAACTCGGCGCCCGCAGTGCGCGCGTGCTGCTGATCACCGACATGAACAGCCGCATCCCGGTGATCCTGGAGCGTAGCCGCTCGCGGGCGATGCTGGTCGGCACCAACGGCGCGCGGCCGCGCCTGATGTACTGGACGGAAGGGCAGCCGCCGGCCGAGGGCGAGCATGTGGTGACCAGCGCCGAGGCCAACGCTTTTCCGGCCGGACTGCCGGTGGGCGTGGTGCACTACTCCGGCAACAACGTGCCCGAGGTCGATCCGGCGGCGCGGCTGGACCGGCTGGAGGTAGTGCGCCTGTTCGACTACGGCCTGCGCGGCGTGGTGCCGCCCGAAAGCCAGGCCAGCCTGCGCGCGCAGGGCCCGGAGCGCAGGCGATGACGGAAAACTCCGACTGATGGACAAACTGCCCGGCATCCGGCCGCGGCAGAGTCTCGGGCGCCGGCTCGATATGGCGGCGCGGCGCGGCTTTCCGGGCTCGACCACGGCGCTGCTGCTGCTTGTCACCGCAGCGCCGCTCGGCGTGCCGGGGCAACCGGAACTGCAGGCCTCGATCGCACTCGCCAGCGTGTTCTTCTGGTCGCTGTTCCGCCCTGCCTCGATGCCGCCGGTGGTGGTGTTTGCGGTTGGGCTGCTGGCCGACCTGCTGGGGTACGCGCCGCCGGGCGTCAGTGTGCTGACGCTGTTGATTGCGCACGGGCTGGCGCTGCGCTGGCGCCGCGTACTGGTGCGGCAGGGGTTTCTGCTCGTCTGGCTTGCCTTCGTCGGCGTCGCCCTGGGGGCGGCCGCGCTGCAATGGGCGCTGACCTCGCTGCTGACGTTCCGGTTGCTGCCGCCGGGCCCCGGCGTGTTCCAGGCGGCCATCGGCGCCGGCCTGTATCCGGCGCTTGCCACGCTCCTGACCCGGGCGCATCACACGCTCGCCGAGCCCGAGCAGGCTTAGGCATGGCACGCGACCGGACGGAGAGATCGTGAGGCGGGAAGGCAAGCGTACCGGGGTGTTCACCCGCCGCGCCCTGCTGGCGGGCGGCGTCCAGCTCACCGCATTCGGCGTGCTCGCCGCCAAGCTGTACCAGGTGCAGGTGGTCGAGGGCGCCAAATACGCGACGCTCGCGGACAGCAACCGCGTCAGCGCCCGCCTGATCGCGCCGCCGCGCGGCCGCCTGCTCGACCGCACCGGCACGCCGGTTGCCAACAACAACCAGAACTGGCGCGCCCTGCTGATTGCCGAGCAGACCGAGGACGTCGGCGGCACGCTGGATGCGTTCAGCCAGATCGTGCCGCTCGCCGACCACGAGCGGGCACGGATCGAGCGCGAATTGCGCCGCCACCGCCGCTTCATCCCGGTGACCGTGCGGGAGTTCCTGACCTGGGAGGACATGGCGCGCATCGAAGTCAACGCGCCGGACCTGCCCGGCATCCTGGTCGATCTCGGCACCACGCGGCTGTATCCGAACGGCGCCACCCTGGCGCACGTGATCGGCTACGTCGCGCCGCCGACCGAGGCCGACATGGGCGAGGACCCGATGCTGGCGCTGCCCGGCATCCGCATCGGCCGCGCCGGGGTGGAGAAGTGGTACGACCTGAAGCTGCGCGGCCGCGCCGGCGCGGTGCAGTTGGAGGTCAACGCCGTCGGCCGCGTGATCCGCGAACTGGAGCGGCAGGAGGGCACGCAGGGCCAGGACATCACGCTGACCATCGACGCCGACCTGCAGCAGCAGGTGCTCGGCCATTTGGGCGACGAGAGCGCCAGCGCGGTGGTGCTGGATGCGCGCAACGGCGAGGTGCTGGCGATGGCCACCAACCCCTCGTTCGACCCCGGCGTGTTCAACTCCGGCGTCTCCCAGGCCCAGTGGATCGAATGGACGGCCAACCGGCGCGCGCCGCTGATCAACAAGGCCGCCGCCGGCCTGTACGCACCGGGTTCCACCTTCAAGATGGTGGTGGCGCTCTCGGGGCTGGAGGCGAAGACGATCACGCCCTGGGACAAGATCAATTGTCCCGGCTACCTCGACCTCGGCGACACGCGTTTCCACTGCTGGAGCAAGGGCGGGCACGGCATGCTCGACCTGCATGGCGGGCTGAAGAACAGTTGCGACGTGTTCTTCTACGAGACGGCGCGGCGCACCGGCATGGACCGCATCGCCGCGATGGCCAACCGTTTCGGCCTGGGCGTGAAGCTGGATATCGAACTGCCGGGCGCGCGAAAGGGCTTCGTGCCGACGCGCGAGTGGCGGATCGCCCAGGGCAAGCCATGGAACATCGGCGACACCATCGTGCACGGCATCGGCCAGGGCTACCTGCAACTGACGCCGATGTCGCTGGCGACCATGGTGGCGCGCATCGCCACCGGCCGTGCTATCCAGCCGCATCTGACGCGCAGCATCGGCGGCGTGCTGCAACCCGGCGCGCGCCCGGAGGATTGGCCGAGCATGGGCTTGCCGGAGCGCGAACTGCACGCGGTGCGCGACGGCATGTGGGCGGTGGTGAACGACGAGCACGGCACCGCGCCGCTCGCCAGACTGCCGCTGCCGGGCGTGCAGATGGCCGGCAAGACCGGTTCCACGCAGGTCCGCCGCGTCTCCCGCGAGGCGCGCGAGCATGGCTACAAGTCCGACAACCTGCCCTGGGAATTCCGCCCGCACGCGCTGTTCGTTGCCTTCGCCCCGTACGACGCGCCGAAATATGCGCTCGCGGTGGTGGTGGAGCACGGCAACGCCGGCGCCGCGATGGCGGCCCCGATCGCGCGCGACATCATGGTGGACGTGCTGACCCGCGACCCGGCCGGCGACCGCCCGACCACGCCGCAGCGGGTCGCGGAGACCACGCGGTCGTGAGGGTGAAGGCCGGCAGGCGTTTCGCCCGAAGGTCACTGTCGCCATGAGCGTCATGGAACGTCGGCTGATCCGCGAAACCTCGTTCGGGCTGACCAGCAAGCTGTGGCAGGTCAGTTGGCTGTATGTCGTGCTGCTGTGCGCGCTGGCGAGCGTGGGCTACGTCGCGCTGTATTCCGCCGGCGGCGGCGCCGAGCCCTATGCCTCCCGCCACATCCTGCGCTTCGCCTTCGGCCTGACGCTGATGCTGAGCATCGCGCTGGTCGATATCCGCTTCATCGCGCGGTTTTCCTGGGCGGCGTACGTCGTGGGTGTCGCCTTGCTGGTGATGGTCATGGTGATGGGCCATACCGGCAAGGGCGCGCAGCGGTGGATCGAACTCGGCGGCATGCAGTGGCAGCCAAGCGAGTTCATGAAGCTGGCGCTTGTGCTGGCACTCGCCTCCTGGTTCCACAAGGCGTCGTGGGAGCGGATCGGCAACCCGCTGTTCCTGATCCCGCCGGTGATCGCGGTGCTGGTGCCGGTGGGGCTGATCCTGAAGGAGCCGAACCTGGGCACCGCCGTGATCACGGCGGTGGTGGGGTTTGCGGTGTTCCTGGGCGCCGGCATCCGCTGGTGGAAGGTGGCGCTGGTCGTGGCGGCGATCGGCGGGGTGGCGCCGGTCGCCTACAGCCATCTGCACGACTACCAGCGCGCCCGCATCACCACCTTCCTCAACCCGGAGAGCGACCCGCTCGGCGCCGGCTACAACATCATCCAGTCGAAGATCGCGCTCGGCTCCGGCGGCATGTGGGGCAAGGGGTTCATGCAGGGCACGCAGAACCACCTGAATTTCCTGCCCGAAAAACAGACCGACTTCGTCTTCACGATCATCGCGGAAGAATGGGGGCTGGTCGGCACGCTCGCCGTGCTGGGGTTGCTGGGGCTGATCGTGCTGGGCGGCATGGCGATGGCGCTGCGCTGCCGCCACCAGTACGGGCGGCTGGTGGCGCTGGGCGTGACGATGAATTTCTTCATGTACGTGTTCGTCAACGTCGCCATGGTGATGGGCGCGATCCCGGTGGGCGGCGTGCCGCTGCCGCTGGTGTCGCACGGCGGCTCCGCCATGATCATGGTGATGGTCTCCTTCGGCGTGCTGATGAGCGCGTACGTGCACCGCGACGTGGAATTCGGCGAAGGGCGCGACGAGTTCTGACGCTAGTCAGGCGCTCGGTGCTGCGTGCTTCGCCCGGTACGCGTAGTTGGCGTCGATCCGCTCCATGAGGTAGGCGCCGTACTGCACCGGCGGAAAGCGCGGCGGTTCGGCCGCGGAGCAGCAGGTCGGCAGACAGGCGATCGTCTCGTCCGCACCCGGATCGTAGAAATACGGCATGGAGTAACGATCGGTGCCCGAGCGGTTGATGACGCGGTGCGGCGTCGATCGCCAGCGCCCATTGGTCCAGCGCGAGCCCATGTCGCCGATGTTGACGACGAACGCACCCTCGATCGGGGTTGCATCGATCCAGGCATGGTCGCGGCTGCGCACCTGCAGGCCGCCGGCTTGGTCCTGTGCCAGGATGGTGATGAACCCGTAATCGGTATGCGGCGCCGAGCCGTATTGCCGCGCATCGGCGTCGGGCGGAGAAGGCGGGTAGTGCAGCAGGCGCAGGAACGTCGTGGGCCGCGCGAAGTAACGGTCGAGCCCGTGCGGTTCAAGCCCGAGCGCGACCGCGATCATCCGCGTCATTCGGTGTGCAAGCTGCGCCAATGCCAGATCGTAGCCGCCGATGGCGTTGCGGAAGCCTTCGGGCTGCGCCGGCCACTGGTTGGGGCCGTCGAGCGGTCCGCGCTCATCGCCGGGCGCGACCTCATGCATCAGCATGAAGGACTCGCTGAGGTTGGGTTTCGTGGCTTTCTCGATCGTCGATGTCACGATCAGCGACGATGCCATCGCCATGTAGCCGCGATGCGCGCCGTTGATCGCGATCGCCCGCTTTTCCTCGACCGGCCGCGCGTGCAACGCCGCACTCATCGCGAACGCGTCGGCGACCCGGGCGGCGCTGACGCCATGGTTGACGACGTAACAGAAGCCGAAGCTGCGGCACGCGAAGTCGAACGCCGCCGCCAGCGGCCGCAGCGCATCGCCATCCGCCCGATCGGCCGCCGCCGCCAGACCCGTCAGATCGACGATCGGCAGGCTCTCGTTGGCAGCGGCGGCATGGCTGGGCATGGCGCTCTCCGGTGGGTCGCGCACCTTCCGACGAAGCACGGCGGTCTCGCACCGCGCTCCGCCGGCTCCCCAGGCGCGCTGCCCCTCGGGGTTGGACTAGTTGGCAGCCACCTGCTTCGGCGGCCGGCCACGCTTGGCCTTGACCACGGGCGGCGGTGGCGCCACCGGCTCCGGCGGCGGTGCGGTCTGCACCACGGGCTTGCGCCCGAGGCCGATGCTTTTTGCCAACGTCGACCGGCGGGCCGCGTAGTTCGGCGCCACCATCGGGTAGTTCGCGGGCAGGCCCCACTTCTCGCGATACTGTTCCGGGGTCAGGTTGTAGGTCGTCATCAGATGCCGCTTGAGCATCTTCAGCTTCCTGCCGTCTTCCAGACAGACGATGTGGTCGGGGAAGACCGACCGTTTCACCGGCACCGCCGGTTGTTGCTTCTCGGCCACCGGCGTGCCGGCGCCGACCGAGGCGAGCGTGGCGTAGACGCTTTCGATCAGGCGCAGCAACGCCTCGCGGGTGACTTGATTGTGGGAGGCGTGCGCCGCGACGATCTGCGCGGTCAGTTGCAGCACCGGCGGCTGCGGAGTGGTCTCGCTCATGGCGACCTTTTCGGGCGGACGATGGGGAGCGGCGTCGCGTCGCCCGTAACGCGGAACCACACGCCGGCGGAATCGCTCGGCTAGACTTGCGTTTTGCTTGGTATTTCTTTTGTCTGCAAGCACATCCTGCAAGCGGGCGCCAATTTTCCTCGTTACGACAGTGTTATTTGGCGCGCTGCGCTGGTTCATTTTGCCAGACGGCGACGTGTTGGCGGCCCTAGCCTGCCCCGTTCTCCGCCAGCAATGCCTGCACCTGGGCCACCAGTTGCTCGACCAGCGGGTCCTCGACCCCGAGGCCGCGCAGCCCATGCCAGGTACGGAACAGATATTCCGCCGAACTGCCCAGTTCGCCGGCGGCGGTGGCAAGCCGGCGCACCATTTCGGCCTCGGTCAGTTCGCCCTCGTAGCCGAGGCAGTCCGGCCCGATGGTGAAGGCCAGCGCGCGGCCGAACGGCGTGCCGGCCGGGTCGCACACCTCCAGCCAGCGCGGCACGTAGCCGGCGGTGACCATCTCGCGCCGCCACAGCACATCCAGTTCGTGCTCCAGCCCGTCCTCGGCCAGCCGCAGCACCGCGCCGGCGCAGGTGCCGCCGGTGCGCAGGCCGAGCAGCAGGCCGGGGTTGTCGTGCGTGCCGCGCCCCACTTTGGTGCCGAGGCAGAACGCCCGATGCCAGCCGCGCACCTCGGCCACACGCTGCTCGCGGACATGGATGGTCGGGTTCCACAGCAGCGATCCGTACGCGAACAGCCAGATGCCGTCGCCATGCTCGGGGCGTTCGGCGAGCGTGGCCTGCAACGAGGCGTGGCGTTCCGCCTCGGTCAGCACCGCAACGTCCGGGGTCAGGCGGGCGATCAGGTCCGCCAGCGCGCCATCGAGCAGCATCTCTCGCGTCAGCAGCGGCGGGTCGGACGGCAGAGGGTGAAACGCGATGGGGCCAGGATCGGGCATGTCGGTGTTCTGCCGTAAGGCAGCCGCGGCGCCGCTGTCCAGCCCCGTGTTCGTCTTGTCGCCTAGGTCTGGCCTTGCCGGGCCGCCAGGATGTCGCGGATCTCCTGCAGCAGCACTTCCTCGCGCGGCGGCGGCGGCGGGGCGTCGGGCGTCTCTTTCTTGCGGTAGAGCACGCTGAGTCCGCGCACCAGCCAGAACACCGCGAACGCCACGATCAGGAACTGGATGACCGCGTTCAGGAACAGGCCGACATTCAGCGTCACCGCCCCGGCCGTCTTCGCCGCATCCAGCGTCGGTGTCGACGGGCCCTTCAGCGTGATGAAGATGTTGGTGAAATCGATGCCGCCGACGATCAGGCCGAGGATCGGGGTGAACAGGTCCTTGACCAGGCTGTTGACGATGCCGGTGAACGCCGCGCCGATGATGATGCCGACCGCGAGGTCGACCACGTTGCCGCGCATGACGAAGGCCTGGAACTCGGCGAGCCATGCCGGCTGGTGGACCGGGAGTTTCGGTATGGCCATCGGGTTTTTCCCTCTGTCTGCGCGATGCTCGTAACCTGATAGCCGTAATCTTCGTGTCGTTTCCATAGGTGCAGGGGCTTGATGGCGGGAATGACGGGACGGTGGCGGTGGGCGTGGTGGCTCCTGGCGGCGGCGCCCCTGGTGCTGGCGGTGCTGGCCGTCGGGCTCGACCGTGCCTTTCCGCCGAATCTGTTGCGCCTGCGCGCGGTCGGCACCGAGGTGGTCGACCGGCAGGGCCGCACCGTGGCGCTGCTGCCCGCGCCCGGCGGCGTCTGGCGCTTCGCCACCACCGCCGACGAGGTTTCCCCGGCATTTCTCGACCTGCTGGTCGCGACCGAGGACCGGCATTTCTGGCATCATCCGGGGGTCAACCCGGTGGCACTGCTACGGGCGCTGATGCAGGATTTTCGCGCCGGCCACGTGGTTTCCGGCGGCTCGACGCTGACCATGCAGGCCGCGCGGCTGCTGGAGCCGCGGCCGCGCACGGTGGGCAGCAAATTCCTCGAAATTCTTCGCGCCTTGCAGTTGGAGGCACATTTCTCCAAGCGCGAGATATTGGGCATCTGGCTGACGCTCGCGCCGTATGGCGGCAATCTGGAGGGCGTACGCGCTGGGTCGCTGGCGTGGTTCGGCACATCGCCGCGGCTGCTGGAGCCGGCGCAGGCGGCGCTGCTGGTCGCCATCCCCCGCCGACCCGAAGCGTTGCGCCCCGATCGCCACGCCGACCGCGCCCGTGCCCTGCGCGACCGCATCCTGATGGCGAACGGCATCGCCGATCCCCCCGGCGTGCCGACAACGAGAATAAGGCTGCCGCGCCACGCGTCGCAGGTCGTCGCCCGCCTCGCCGGCCCGGTGCGCGTCGCCACCACGCTCGACCTGCCGTTGCAGGAGGCAGTCGAGCGCCTTGCCACCGACCGCATGGCCGACCTGCCGGAGCACGCCTCGCTGGCGCTGCTGATCGCCGATGCGTCCTCGCGCGACATCCGCGCCATCGTCTCGGGCGGCGGCGGGCGCGGGGAGGACCGGGGCGGCTTTCTGGACCTGACCCGCGCGGTGCGCTCGCCGGGCTCGGCACTCAAACCGTTCATCTACGCGCTGGCGTTCCAGGACGGGCTCGCGGCCCCCGAGACGGTGCTGGACGACACGCCGCAGCGGTTCGGCCACTACGCGCCGGAGGACTTCGACCGCGGCTTTGCCGGCGAAGTGACGGCGGCTGAGGCGCTGCGCCGCTCGCTGAACCTGCCGGCGGTGGCGCTGCTCGACCGTGTCGGGCCGATGCGGTTTGCCGCGACGTTGCAGGCGGCCGGGGTGAAATTGAGGCTGCCGGCGGGCGCCGACCCGTCGTTGCCATTGGCGCTCGGCGGCGCCGGCATCACGCTGCGGCAGATCGCCGGCCTCTACGCCGCGCTGGCGACCGACGGCAGCGCCGCGCGGCTGGTCCTGCGAGAGGAGGACAGAGAGCCGGGTCACACCTTCCTCGACCCGCGCGCCGCCGCCGCCGTCGCCGGCGTGCTGACGCAACCGTTCCCGGACACGCTGCGCAACGGCGTCGCCTGGAAGACGGGGACGAGCTGGGGCGGGCGCGACGCCTGGGCGCTGGGGTTTGACGCGTATCATGTTGTCGCCGTCTGGATCGGCCGGCCGGACGGCACGCCGCTGCCCGGCGCCACCGGCCGCAGCGTTGCCGTGCCGGTCCTGTCGCGCCTGTTCGACCTGCTGCCGCCGGCGCCGCGCCCGACGCCGCCGCCGATGCGGCGCGAGGCGACGAGCGCGCGGGCGGACGCGCTGCGCCTGCTGTTCCCGCCGCCCGACGCGGTGCTGAGCGGCGACGGCCCGATCGTGCTGCGCGCCATGGGCGGCCGCCGGCCGCTGACGTTTCTGGTCGATGGCGCACCGCTCGTGGTCGACCCGGCCCGGCGCGATGCCGCCTGGACGCCACCGGCGCCGGGCTTCTACCGCGTGACCGTGCTGGACGCCGAGGGCAACGCGGCGCGCGTCTCCGTGCGGGTGCGGCGGGACGACTGACGCAGCCGTCCTCCAGAACGGATCAAGAACAACTTACTGACATTTCCGTGACGACGGAACTTGCGAAAACAGATCGTACGCGCCTAATATCTCTAGGTTTTTCACGAAAGCTGAGGCAGCGCGTGCGGACACGGGTGGCGACCCCCCCTGGGGTCGTGGTGACGGAACGAGACCTCATTCCTGGATCGGAATGGCCAACCTTTGTCCTGTGTTTCATCGTCTATGGCGGCTGGCTCGCGCTGACGTGGTGGCACGCGGCGATGCCGGCCTGGATCGTGTTGCCGGGGCTGGCATGGCTCGTGGCGTGGCACGCGTCGTTGCAGCATGAAGTGCTGCACGGCCACCCCACACGCAGCCGCCGCTTCAACGACGCGCTCGGCTTCGTGCCGCTGCCGTTGTGGTTGCCGTACCATATCTATCGCGCCTCGCATTTGCGCCACCATGACGATGCCCGCCTGACCGACCCGCTCGACGACCCGGAAAGCCGCTACTGGCTGCCCGAGCAATGGGACCGGCTGAGCCATTGGGGCCGGTTGCTGTTCATGGTGCAGAACACGTTTCTCGGGCGCCTGGTCGTCGGGCCGGCCTGGGTGATCGGCCGGTTCTTCTATTTCCAGTCGCGGGCGCTGGCGCAGGGCCATCCCGGCTCGCGGCGCGTCTGGGGGCCGCATTTGCTCGCCGCCGGCGCGGTGCTGGGCTGGCTCTGGGGCGTCTGCGGCATGAACCCGCTGCTCTACGTTGTCGGCGTGGTCTATCCGGCCGCCTCGCTGATGCTGATCCGGTCGTTCGCCGAGCACCGCGCCGCCGAAGGCGTGCGCGAACGCATCGCCATCGTCGAGAACGCGCCGGTGCTTGGGCTGCTGTTCCTCTACAACAACCTGCATCTGGTGCATCACGGCTGGCCGGAGATGCCGTGGTGGCGCATCCCGCGCGTCTACCGGGCGAATCGCGAGCGCTTGATCACCGCCAACGGCGGTCTGGTGTATGACGGCTACATCGACGTGGCGCGGCGCTTCTGGCTGACGCCGCACGACAAGATCCTGCACCCGTTCGGCCGCGCCCCGCAGCCGGAGCCGTCTTCCCCCACTCCAGGCATGGCGACATCATGATCCAGGACCCGCCGCTGCTCACCATCAAGCGGGACTGGGAACGCCCCGACCCGGCCCTGGTTGCGCGCCTCGACGGCGCGATGACCGGGCATGTGGTGGACGCGATGGACGGCAGCGGTGCCCTGGTGGCGGCGATCAAGCCGGTCGATCCGCAGCGTGCCTCGTTCGTCGGCGTGGCGCTGACCTGCGATACCGGCCCCGGCGACAATCTGGCGGTGATGGGGGCGCTGGCGACGGCCCGGCCCGGCGACGTGATCGTCGCCGCGGCGGACGGATTTTCCGGCTCGGCCATCATCGGCGACAACGTGTGCTGGATGGCCCGCAACGGCGGCGTGGTCGGCATCGTCACCGACGGCGTGGTGCGCGACGCGGCGGGCATCCGCGAGATCGGCGTGCCGCTGTTTGCCGCCGGCATCACCCCGAACTCCTGCGCCCGGAACGGCCCGGGCCGGGTCGGGTTGCCGGTGGTGTGCGGCGGCGTTGCGATTGCCTCGGGCGACGTCGTGGTCGGCGATGCCGACGGCGTGGTCGTGGTGCCGCGCGCCCGACTGGCCGAGGTGGTGGCACGGCTCGAACAGGTGCTGGCGGCGGAGAAGGCGTTGCAGGCGCGTATCGCCGGCGGCCTGACCCACACGCAGGCGATCGCCGACCTGCTGAAAAGCGATCGCGTCCGTTACGTCTGATTGGGCTTGGCCAATGCCTCCGCCAGCGAGTGCGTGGCGCTGCCGGGCTTGAGCGGTTGCGGCTGGCCGGGGCCCGGTGCCCAGCCGGTCAGCATCGCCAGCCGCAGCGTCGCCGGTGTGCGCCCATCCTGTTGCGGCAGCGCCGCGAGCGCCTGCGCGAACAGCGCCCGCGGTGGCGTGCGCCGATCCCGCAGCGCCACGGCGTTGGTCTCGCCGGCCGCCCGCAGATCGCGCAGCAGCCGCAGCGGATCGGCGTAGAGCACGCGGATCTCCTCGATGTCGGCGACCGGCAGCGCGAACCCGGCGCGTTGCAGCAGCCCGGCGCAGTCGCGCAGATCCGGGAACGGCGACACCCGCGGTGCGGCGCCGCCGGAGATGTCTGATTCCGCCTCGGTCAGCGCCGCGCGCAATTCCCCCAGCGTGCCGAGCGCCGGCAGGCTCGCCAGAAAAAGCCCGTCCGGGCGCAGCGCCTGCCGCAACTGGATCAGCGCGCCGGGCAGGTCGTTGACCCAGTGCAGTGACAGGTTCGCCACCACGAGATCAAAGCTGGCCGGTGCAAACGGCAGAAATTCCTCGTCCGCCGCGACCGCAGGCGCGCCGGCACGCGCTGCCATGCGTGGCGAGAGGTCGCAGGCGAACGTCCCGATACCGCGCGCCTGCAGCATCGGCGCGATCACGCCGCGCCCGCCGACGTCGAGGGCACGCGAAAACCGCTTCGTCGTGTCGTCCAGCCGGTCGAGCAGCCGCGCCGCCGCATCGGCCAGGATGTCGGCGACGCCGTGCACCGTGGCGGCCGCACGGTCGCGATGGCGGCGCACCGCGGCGCGGTCGAACACGTGCATGCTGTCGCTCATGCGCCGGACAATACGCGCGGATGCGTTGCTGCCAAGCGCGCCGGCGCCTACGCTTCGTCACATGCACGCGCCTGCCATCGCCTTGCGTCTCGCACCGGGGTTCTCGCACGCGGTGCGAGCGACCCTGGACGTGCTGCTGCCGCCGCACTGCCTGACCTGCGACCGCCCGGTCGATGCGCCCGGCCATTTCTGCGCCGAATGCTTTCGCGGCGCCGCCTTCATCACCGAGCCCTGCTGCACCCATTGCGGTGTGCCATTCAGCCATGCCGGGCAGGGCGGCGCCGAGCGGTTGTGTCCCGGCTGCCGGGCGCATCCGGCGCCGTGGGGGCAGGCGCGCGCGGCGCTGCGCTACGATGGCCACGCCAAACGCGTGCTGCTGCCGTTCAAGCATGCGGACCGGCCCGAACTGGCCAATGCACTGGCGCCGATGATGGCGCGTGCCGGTGCGCCGCTGCTGCGCCGTGCCGAGGTGATCGTGCCGGTGCCGCTGCACCGACGCCGCCTGTTCGGCCGCCGCTACAATCAGGCGGCCCTGCTGGCCCGCGCGCTCGCCCGCCTCTCCGGCGTGCCGGCGGTGCCGGACCTGCTGCGCCGCACCCGCCCGACGGTCTCGCTCGGCGACCTCGGCGCGCAGGCGCGGACCGAGGCTGTCGCCGGCGCCTTCGCCGTCCGCCCGGCGCGGGCCTCGCGGCTGGCCGGGCGGCGGGTGCTGCTGGTGGACGACGTGATGACCTCCGGCGCCACGGCGTCCGCCTGCGTCGAGGTGCTGCTGGCGGCCGGCGCCGTCGCGGTCGACGTGCTGGTCGCCGCGCGCGTGCCAGACCCGCGGCTGCGGTAACCCCCCCTTGCCCGGCCGCCTGACGCACCAAACCTTTGACAGCCGAAGGAGTTACGCATGTCCAACATCGAGATCTATACCCAGGACTGGTGCCCGTTCTGCACGCGCGCCAAGCAGGTGTTCGACGGGCGTGGCGTCGCCTACACGGAAATCAACGCGCCGCGCGGCTCGGAGGCGCGGGCCGAGGCGGCCCGGCGCTCGGGCGGCCGCTCGACCGTTCCGCAGATATTCATCGACGGCGTGCATATCGGCGGCTGCGACGACCTGCTGGCGCTGGAGCGGACCGGCAAGCTTGATCCGTTGTTGCAGGCAGCCTGATGCAGCCTGCCGGCAACGGCGGCCGGGGGGCAACGACAAAAGGGGGTTGGCACTCCCTTGCCCCGAGTGCCAGGACAGGCCAACTTGGCTGCCACGATGACAGGACGATGACGCGCCGCAGGATGGGTTGATGATCCACTATCAAGTGCAGTGTGCGAAGGGCCACGGGTTCGACGGCTGGTTCCGCGACAGCGCGGCGTTCGACGCGCAGGCGGAGCGCGGCCTCGTCGAGTGTCCGGCGTGCGGCGACACCACGGTTAGCCGGGCGCTGATGGCGCCGGCCGTGCCGAAGAAGGGCCGGCAGGTGGCTGCTGGCCCGATCCCGACGGCGCCGCCGTCCCGCCCGCCCGCCGAGTCGCCGGTGGCGGTGGCCGGCGAGCGCCTGCCCGACCATGTCCGCGCCATGCTGCAACGGGTGCGCGCCGAGGTGGAAAAGAACTGCGACTATGTCGGCGAGCAATTCGCCGAGGAAGCCCGCCGCATCCACCGCGGCGAGGCCGAGATGCGCGGCATCTACGGCGAGACCACGCCGGAGCAGGCGGAGTCGCTGTCCGACGAGGGCATCGAGGTCAACCGCATTCCGTGGGTGCCGCGGGCCGACGGATAGGGCGGCGAGCCGGCCGGTTCCCGCCGCTCACTCCGCCGGCCGGCCCTGTGCCGCAATGATCTGCCGGGCATGCGCGTAGATCGCTGCGACCGCGGCGCTGGCGAGCCGGGCGCGCACCGAATCGGCGCGGCTGGTCAGCACGATCGGCACCCGCGCGCCGAGCACGATGCCGGCGGCATCGGCATTCGCCAGGAACGTCAGTTCCTTGGCCAGCATGTTGCCGGCTTCCAGGTCCGGCACCAGCAGGATGTCGGCGTCGCCCGCCACCGGCGAGACGATGCCCTTCATCGCCGCCGCCTCCTTGCTGATGGCGTTGTCGAACGCCAGCGGCCCGTCGAGTACCGCGCCCTTGATCTGGCCGCGGTCGGCCATCTTGCACAACGCGGCGGCGTCGATGGTCGACGGGATCTTCGCGCTGACGGTCTCGATCGCCGACAGGATTGCCACCTTCGGCACCGCGACGCCGAGCGCCTGCGCCAGTTCGATCGCGTTGGCGACGATGTCCACCTTGTCGTCGAGCGTCGGCGTGATGTTCACCGCGGCGTCGGTGATGAACAGCAGCTTCGGGTAGGTCGGCACGTCCATGATGAACACGTGGCTGATCCGGCGCGCGGTGCGGATGCCGGTCTCGCGGTGCACGACGGCGGCCATCAGTTCGTCGGTATGCAGGCTGCCCTTCATCAGCGCCGCCGCCTCGCTCGTACGCACCAGCGCGACGCCCGTGTCGGCGCTGGCGTGGCTGTGCGGCGCGTCGATCAACCGGCAGTGGGAGATGTCGAGCCCTTCCTCGCCGGCGATGCGGCGGAGGCGTGCCTCCGGCCCGACCAGCAGCGGCACGATCAGCCCGGCCGCGGCCGCCTGCAGCGCCCCGGCCAGCGAAGCGGCGTCGCACGGATGCACCACCGCCGTCGGCACCGGCGCCAGCGCGGCGCACTGCGCGATCAGCCGGTCGTATTTGGCATGGGGCACGGAAAAATCCTTGTCGCGAAGCCCGGGTTTTAGCCGAGCGCCGGTCCGGCAGATACGGTGAAGCCGTGACCGTTGCGGGGCCGTCGGCGACGCGCGGCGCCGGGCGCATGGCTGCCGCGCGGTATCACGGAGGCCGCCCGGCCCGGCGCGGAGCGAAGCATGTTAAGTAACGCGACCGTCACTTCCGCCGGCCCGGCTCCGCGCCCCTTTGTCCGACATGTCCCAACCGACCGTGGCGCGCCCAGGTGCGCCCGCCGTTGTCTCGGCCGGCCTGCGTGTCGGCGACGATCCGCTGCGCGGTATTGTGCTGGTGGTCGGCGCCTCGATCTTCTTCTCGATCTCCGACGCCACCTCGAAATACGTCGCACAGACCCTGCCGGTCTTCGAAGTGTCGTGGATTCGCTACGTCGTCTTCATGCTGCTGGTGACGTTGCCGGCGATCCGCGATCGCGGGGCGTCGCTGCGCACGCGCCGGCCGGTGCTGCAGGTGGTGCGTGGCCTTGCGGTGGTCAGTTCGGCGATGTTCTTCATCGTCGGCCTGCAGGTGCTGCCGATGGCCGATGCGGCGGCGATCAATTTCGTCTCGCCGCTGTTCATCACGATGCTGTCGGTGCCGTTTCTTGGCGAGCGGGTCGGCATGCGGCGCTGGGTCGCGGTCGCCGTCGGGCTTTCGGGCGCGGTGGTGGCGGCGCAGCCCGGCACCTCAGCCTTCACGGTGGCGGCAATCTATCCGGTGCTGTCGGCAGCAACCTGGGCGGTCGGCATGGTCATGACGCGACGCATGGCGGGAACCGAACGGGCGTCGACGACGCTGGCATGGTCGGCAGCCTCCGGCCTCGTGCTGCTGACGTGCATGATGCCGTTCGAGGCCCGCGTGCCGACGCTGAAGGAACTGGCACTCTGCCTGTTCATCGGTGCCGTCGCGTCGCTTGGGCAAAGCATGGTGGTGCTCGGTTACCGGCGGGCGCCGGCGTCGCTGCTGGCGCCGTTCTCGTACCTGCAACTCATCTGGTCGACGGCGCTCGGCTACGTCGTCTTCGACGGGCGGCCGGGGGCCGCGACCATCATCGGCGCCACGATCATCGCGGCGAGCGGCCTCTACACGGCCCACCGCGAGCGCGCCTCCCGATGAAGCCGCGGCGCGGCGCCATCGGGGGCGGGATCGGCGGGCAGCCGTCCGCCGATCAGCGGGCGGCGCGCGGCGTGCTGCGCTGGGCGACGAACGCGCGGTCGAACACCCGCGGAATGTCGCTGCGGGTCAGCCCGATATCCGTCAGCTCGTGATCGGAGAGCGAGCCCAGCTCATCGAGCACGGCGCGGCGCTGCAGGAGGTTGGAGAACCACTTCACGGCGGCACCCAGGCGGGTGCCGACAGTGGTCTCGTCGGTGGGCGCGAACACGGCCGGGGAGGCGGCCGAAAGCGTCACGGCGGTCATGAAGGACACCTGGTCCTTGGCAAACTGTGCGGTCATCTGATCAAGTCCTTGCCTCGTGGGCCTGACCGGCTCCGGGTTCCATCCCGTATCCGGCCGGCTCTTCTGCGACGCAACATAGTCATCGGACGGCCCCGGTGAATTTCTAAGATCCAGCGCCAGCCATGCGTATGAAGCATGTCTTATTGATGAGCTATGAAAAAACTGTGACACGTACTCAAGGTGGTTTGCGATGAAGTCCACGCATCTCGTTGATCTCCGGGCGGAACTGGTGCGCCGGGGGCTGGATGGATTCATTATTCCGCGCGCCGACGAGCACCTGGGCGAGTACGTGCCGCCGGGCGCGGAACGGCTGGCATGGCTGACCGGCTTTACCGGCAGTGCCGGGCTCGCCGTGGTGCTGCCCGGGCGCGCGGCCCTGTTCGTCGATGGCCGCTACGTGCTGCAGGCGGCGGCGCAGACCGATGCCGCCCTGTGGGAGCGCCGGCACGTCACCGAGGAGCCGCCGGCGGCGTGGCTGGCCGAGGCCGCGCCCGGCGGCCGCATCGGCTACGACCCGCTGCTGATGCCGGAGGACGCGCTGCAGCGCTTCCTCGATGCTGGGGTCAAGATGGTTGCGACCGAGAGCAACCCGCTCGACGCGGTGTGGCCCGACCGGCCGCCGCCGCCGCTGGAGCCGGCGGTGCCGCATCCGATCGAATTCGCCGGGCGGAGCTCGGCGCAGAAGCGCGAGGACATCGCCGCTGCCCTGCGCGCGGCCAAGCAGGACGCCGCCGTGCTGACCGACCCGGCCTCGATTGCGTGGCTGCTCAACATCCGCGGCTCCGACGTGCCGTACACGCCGTTCGCGCTCGGCTTCGCCATCGTCGAAGCGGACGCTTCGGTGGCGCTGTTCATGGACGGGCGGAAACTGCCGGACGCGACACGGGCGTGGCTCGGCAATGGCGTCGCCGTGCAGGGGCGGGAAGCGCTGCCGGCGGCGCTCGCCGGCTTCGCCGGGCGGCGGGTGCGCGTCGATCCCGCCAATTCGCCGGTCTGGTTCGCGCAAGCCCTGCGGGCCGGTGGCGCGCAGGTGGTCACCGGCATGGACCCGACGCTGCTGCCCAAGGCGTGCAAGAACCCCACCGAGCAGCAGGGCGCCCGCACGGCGCACCAGCGCGACGCCGTCGCCCTCGCCCGCTTCCTGCACTGGCTGGAGGGTGCCGCGGGCCGCGAAACGGAGCTCAGCGCCGCCGCGCAATTGCTGGCCTTCCGCGAAGCACTGCCCGGCCTGCGCGGCGAAAGTTTCTCCGCCATTTCCGGCGCCGGCGAGCATGGCGCCATCATGCACTACCGCGTCAGCCCCGAGACCGACCGGCCGATCCAGCCGGACGAACTGTACCTGATCGACTCGGGGGCGCAGTTCGCCGAGGGCACCACCGATGCCACCCGCACCGTCTGGACCGGCCCCGGCACGCCGCCCGATGAACTGCGTGACCGCTTCACCCGCGTGCTGAAGGGCCACATCGCCATCGCCACGCTGCGCTTCCCGCAAGGCGTCTGCGGCGCCCACATCGACAGTTTCGCGCGGCAGGCGCTGTGGCAGGTGGGGCTCGACTTCGACCACGGCACCGGCCACGGCGTCGGCAGTTATCTGTCGGTGCACGAGGGGCCGGTCAGCCTGTCGCGGCTGGCCAAGCCGGTGCCGCTGGCGCCGGGCATGCTGCTGTCCAACGAACCAGGGTTCTACGCGCCCGGCCGATTCGGCATCCGGCTGGAGAATCTGGTGCTGGTGCAACCCGCGGAGCTTGCAGGTGCAACCCGGCCGTTCCTGGCGTTCGAGACGATCACGCTGGCGCCGTTCGACCGGCGCATGATCGACGTATCGCTGCTGACGGCGGCCGAACTGGCGTGGCTCAATGCATACCACGCCCGGGTGCTGGCCGAGGTGGGGCCGGGCCTCGATCCTACGGTGCGGGACTGGCTCACGATCGCCTGCGCTTCCTTACCGAGGTGAACGAAACAGCACCCGTTAACCCCCATCAGTCCGAATCGTGGCAGATTGTATGCGCTCAGATGGTCCGGGACTCGTCTTGGCCTCTGGGCGTTCCGCGGCACCTGGATGGAGGCTGCATGTTGGGGCGTGGCGCCTTGCGCGCGTTGGCGACGTGGTGTGCGGCGCGTGGCATGCGCTGGATGCCAGCGCGGACCGATGATGGCTCGCCCGCCTTGCTGCTGGAACGGCGCGGCCAGCCGCCGGCCGAGGCGATGCTGGTCGTGCTGCACGATGGCTGCTTCTGGCTGGTCGATGCCAGCGGCGAGGTGCTGGCCTCCGCCTCCGACCTGCCGGCCCTGCTCGACGCGCTCGACGGCGGCGTCGCCGAGCCGCCGCGCCGCCGGATCGAGCGGCCGGCGCCGGTCGCCCGGCATGCCAAGCTGGTGCCCTCCGCCGCTTAGCCTCGCGGCGGCCCTGCTGGCGTTGCTGCTGCTGGCGCTCGCCGGCCCTGCCGCCGCGCATCCGCTGATCACCCGCAACGTCCGCGTGGTGCATTTCGACAGCGATGCGGACGGCAACCTGCTCGCGTATTACCGGCTGACGCTGCCGCTGGCGGTCGGGCGTGGCGTGCCGCAACCCGAGCCGGGCACGCCGGTGCCGCCGGCGCCCTATACGGTCGGCCGGTGGGAAAGCGGGGTGGCGTTCTGGTACGCCGACATCCCGGCGATCGCCCGCGATCCCGAGGGGCTCGGCCGCATGGTGCTGGCCGGCCACACGCTGACCGCGCGCGGCGATACGGTGCCCGGCCGGCTGCTGAGCGTGGCGATCCATCCGCGCGGCCATGTGCCGCCGTTCGATACGCCGGCGCAGGCGCGCGCCGCGACCGTGCCGGCGCCCTGGCCGGCGGATGTGCCGGAAATGGACAGTGGCTACGTGCTCGTCGATGTTGCCATTGTCTACATCCTGCCGCCCGGAGCGCAGCGGTTCGCCCTCGCCAGCAACCTCGATCCCGGTGCACTGGGCGAGGCGGGCACGGTCAATCTGTTCGTCGACCATCGCGGCGGCCACACCGTCTACTACCGCGTCCCCGGCCTGCTGGCGGAGCCGGTCGTGGTGGCGCCGGGACTGTTCGAGGGCGTACTGAGCTTCGTCGTCGCCGGCGCCGCCCACATTCTCTCCGGTCCCGACCACCTGCTGTTCCTGTTGTGCCTCGTGCTCGGCGCCGACAGTCTCGTCGCCCTCGCATGGCGCGTCACCGGGTTCACCGTCGGGCATGCGATCACCCTCGTCGTCGGCTTCTACGGGCTGGTGCCGCGGCCGGCGTGGTTCGACCCGGGGATCGACGCGGCGATCGCCGTCTCGATCGTGCTGGCCGGCGCCTCCGGCCTGTTGGGCCGCGGCGGCTGGGCGGTGCCGCTACTGACGCTCGGCCTGGGGCTGGTGCACGGGTTCGCAGTCGCCAACGCGCTGCGCGACCTGCTGGCCGCCGATGGGCCGAACGTGATCCAGGGGCTCGCCGGCTTCAACGGCGGGGTGGAGCTGGGGCAGCTCGCGGTCGGCCTGCTGGTGTTCGCGGTGTTCCGCGTGCTGCGCCGGTTCGCCGCCACCACCGAGCGGCGGCTGCGCGCCGGCACGGTGGCGTTGGCGATGCTGGTGGCGGCGGTCTGGCTGGTTGAACGGGTGCCGGCGGTGTGGGCGGCGGCGCGGAACGGATATTGAGCCGGCCTCAGCGGTGCCCGCCGCCGCCGTGGCCCATGCCGCCGCCCGCGCGGCCGCCGCGCCATGACCCGTGCCAGCCCTGGTGCCACCCGCGATGCCAGCCGCCGCCACCCCAGTAGCCGACGTCGGCTCCATCGTAGTACAGCCCCGCATCGTAGGGTGCGTCCCCGTAGCCCGGGTCGCCGGGATATACCGCGCAACCGCCGACGGCGAGCAGCGCGACCATCGCGCCGCCGAGCAGCAGGCGCGACGCAGAATTGCCGAACATGATGTCCTCCTTTACGGCGCCGGTCGTTGGCGCCGCGTTCGGGGAAGACATGGTCAGCCGCCCTGGGCGGGGGCTGGTCGGCTCCTTGGTTCGTGACAATTCCGGCCGAGGTTTCATCCTGCGCTCACGGCGGGAGGCCACTTGGCATGCGGATTGATCACCAGTTATCAATTGCCAACGATACGTTCATATGCGCATATGCATTAGATTCGATGCGGGGTGCCGGTTTGTTCCCGCAACATCGTCATCGGGCGCACGATGACGGCGATAACGGGCGAGATCGACGCGGCAGCAAGGGATCTGGACGCCGCCGGCGCGGACCCGCGAAGTGTCGCCCTCGTCGACTTCGATCACACTCTGTTCGGCGCCAACAGCACCGAGTTGTTTCTTGCCAGCGCCCGCCCGGCCTTCATGGCCTCGATCATCCTGTGCCTGGTACGGGAGATTATGCCCTGGTACTATGCCTCGCCGCGGAAGTGGTCGCGGGTGCGGGATTTCATGTCGGTCGTCGCGATCGCCGTGCTCATGCCCTGGCACCTGCTGGTCTGGCGCGCGCGGGCGAAAGCGATATTCGCGCGCCACGCAGTATCGCCCGTGGCGGAGGCCTTGCGGGCCGTGCCGGCCGATCGGACGGTGATCGTCTCGTTCGGTTACAACGCGATCATCGGCCCGCTGCTGCGCGGCAGCGCGTGGGCCTCCTGTCGGCGCCTCTCGATGCCGCTGTTCCCGGCGCCGCGCCGGCTGTTCGTGGGCAAGCTGGCAGCGGTGCAGGCGGCGCTGCCCGGGATCGATCTGGCGCGCGCCGTGTTCGTCACCGATTCGGAGAGCGACCGCGACCTGCTCAATGCCGTAGGGTCGCCGCACCTGATTGCGCCAGTTGGCGAGACGACGGTGGCGGAACAAACGCTCTATCTGCCGCTGCGCTACACCGGCACGGCAAAATACAACCGCATCACCATTGCGGATCAAATATTTTCGTCGAATTTCTGGCGATCTTCCTGGCGACGCTGCCGGCCGTCGGCATCTCCGTGGCGCACGTCCTTGGTGTCCTGACGCTGTTCGTCTCGTTCTTCTGCGTCTATGAGATCGGATACTTCGAGAATGACATGCAGGCTGCGCGGCACGAGCGGGCGCCGACGCTGACGCCTGTGGTCGCGCGTTTCGAAGGGTTCCCGCTGGCCCGCCATGCCTGGACCTGGGCTGTGGTGCTCGGCGCGTTCGGCTGCCTGATGGTGGCGCTGAGCCGGGGCGATGCCACCGTGACAGTGCGCGACTTCCTTGGCTTGGCATCTGCCTGGGCCGGTGTGCTGCTCTCGGCGCGGACGCTGTTCCACGCCTATAACCGCCTGCCGGAATCCCGGCGGCCAATGCTGTATCCGCTGCTGCAGGCGGCGAAGATGTTCGGCATCGTGGCGCTGCTGCCGGCGTCGCTTGTCGGGTTCGCGCTGCTTGCGGCGCAGACCATGACGATGTGGATGAACTACGTGGTCTACCGCCTGGGCGGCGACAAGCATGCGTTCCAGCGCGATCACATGCGGCTCGTCGCCTTCGTCGTGATCGGTGTCGGCCTCGTGCTGGCGGCGCCGGACGCCGCCGCGCAGGAGCGTCTCTGGCCTGCTGCCCTCATCCTCGCCTGGTGCCTGTGGCGCGTCGTGCGTGTTCCCGCGCGGGCGCACTGGCGGCGGGCTGTGCGGGGCGGGCTCGCGGCCGCCCGTACGGCCAGACTTCCGGCGCTCCGCGCGTCGCAGGCGCCCGCTCACGGCTCACGGCTCACGGGCTGCCGCTCAGCCGTCGTAGCCGGCCGGCCGGTCGGCGCCGGCCTGCTGGTTGAAGAACGAGGCGGTCTTCGGCAGTTGCGGCAGGCGGAGCCGGAACGGCACCGCGCGAACCGTGCCGGTCGGGCTGCCCGCGACGACGGTGCCGGCAAAGCGGCTCGGCACCGGGTTGGGCGAGAGCGGCACCGCGTCCTCGGCCGAATAGACGCAGATATACAGCGTGCGCGGCCGGTCCGAGCGGTTCGGCGCGGACCCATGGAGCAGCCGCGTGTGCATCAGGCACACCGCGCCGGCAGGGCCGGTGCAGCGCACCGACCGCGCCTGCGCCGCGGCGGCGACGCCGTCGTCGATCGCGCCGGTGAATGTCTCTTCGTGCCACAGGCTGTGGATGTCGCCGCGATGGCTGCCAGGCAAAACGTCGAGCGGCCCATTTTCGTCGGTGACGTCGTCGACGAACAGCAGCGCGGTGCAGAGATCGTCGTTGCTGTGCGGCGTGAACGGAAAATCCTGGTGCCATTTCACGGCGGTCGCCGCGCCCGGCAGCTTGGAGTTGATCTTCGCGTGGTGGAACCTGACGTTCGGCCCGATCAGGTCGGCGACGATGTCCGTCAACCGCGCATGCGCCATCACCTCGTAATAGGCCTCCGACACCTCCTGCGGCGAGTTGACGCGGCGCAGCGCCGGTTTTTCCACGCTGTGGCCGCGCTCCAGGTCGAAGCGCGGCCGGCCGTCGAGGATCTCGCCATAGGCCGCCGCGTGGCTGCGGCTCTCCTCGACCCAGGCGCCGAAATCGCGCCGCAACGCCCCAAGCTGCGCCGGCGTCATGGCGTGCTCGACGAGCAGGAAGCCGTCGCGGTGATAAGCCTCGATCTGCTGCGGCGTGAGCGTCGGCATGGCGGCATTCTCCAGGCTGCGCCAAGCCTACCCGAACCCGGGTCGGCCGCAACCGGTCGGCGATGCGCCTACGGCTCCATGTCGCCCGGCCCGATCACTCCGCCGCTGCCGCGTACGCGTCCGGCGGTGCACACGTGCACACCAGATTGCGGTCGCCGTAGACGTTGTCCACGCGCTTGACCGGCGGCCAGTATTTTGCCGCGGCGACCCAAGGCAGCGGGAAGGCGGCCTGTTCGCGGGAATAGCGGTGCGCCCAGGCGTCGGTCGCCAGTTCGGCCGCGGTGTGCGGCGCGTTTTTCAGCGGATTGTCGGCCGGGTCCAGGCGGCCTTCGGCGATGTCGCCGATCTCCCCGGCGATGGCGTTCATCGCGTCGCAGAACCGGTCCAGTTCCTCCTTCGGTTCGCTTTCGGTCGGCTCGATCATCAGTGTGCCGGGCACCGGCCAGGACATGGTCGGCGCGTGGAATCCGAAATCCTGCAGGCGCTTGGCGATGTCTTCCACCTGGATGCCGCCGACGCCGGCGAAGCCGCGGCAGTCGATGATGCATTCATGCGCCACCCAACCGTCGGCGCCGCGATACAGCACCGGAAAATTCGGGCTCAGCCGCGCCGCGACGTAGTTGGCGTTGAGGATCGCGACCTCGGTTGCGCGCCGCAGCCCGGCGGAGCCCATCAGCCGGACATAGGCGTACGAGATCGCCAGGATCAGCGCGCTGCCGAACGGCGCCGCCGCGACCGGGCCGACGCCGACGCCGGGCAGGAACGGCGCGAGATGTGCCGCGACGCAGACCGGCCCGACGCCGGGGCCGCCGCCGCCATGCGGAATGCAGAACGTCTTGTGCAGGTTGAGGTGGCACACGTCCGCACCGATCGCGCCAGGGCTGGTCAGGCCCAACTGCGCGTTCATGTTGGCGCCGTCCATGTAGACCTGCCCGCCATGCGCATGCACGATCTCGCAGATGTCGCGGATCGAGGCCTCGAACACGCCATGCGTGCTCGGGTAGGTCACCATCAGTGCAGCGAGCTTCGGTCCGTGCAGTGCCGCCTTGGCGCGCAGATCGGCAAGATCGATGTTGCCGTCGGCGTCGCAGCCGACGACGACGACGCGCAACCCGGCCATCGCGGCACTCGCCGGGTTGGTGCCATGCGCGCTCGACGGGATCAGCACGATGTCGCGCCCGGCATCGCCGCGTGACGCGTGATAGGCGCGGATGGCGAGCAGGCCGGCATATTCGCCCTGGCTGCCGGCGTTGGGCTGCAGCGACACTTTGGCAAACCCCGTGAGCTTGGCAAGATAGTCCGCGAGCCGGGCGATCATCTCGCGGCTGCCCTCGGTCTGCGCGTCGGGCGCGAACGGATGCAGGTCGGAGAATTCGGGCCAGGTGATCGGCATCATCTCGGCGGTGCCGTTCAGCTTCATCGTGCAGGAGCCGAGCGGGATCATCGAGCGGTTCAGCGCGACGTCGCGGTCCTCCAGGCGCTTGAGGTAGCGCAGCATGGCGTGTTCGCTGCGGTGCGCGTGGAACACCGGTGCGGTCAGGAAGCCGCTGCTGCGGACGAGGCCTTTGTCGATACCGCCGGCTGCATCGCCGGCCTCGGCGCCGAGCACCTGGCACAGCGCCTCCAGGTCGGCGCGGGTGACGGTTTCGTCGAGCGAGATGGCGATGCCGGTCGCGTCAAGACGACGAAAGTTGAAGCCGGCTGCGCGGGCGGCCGCCATGACCGCGTCGGCGCGCGGGCCGGCATCGAGCGCAATCGTGTCGAAGAACGCGCTGTGTCGCAGCACGAGTCCGGCGCGTTCGGCGGCGCTGGCCAGCAGGCGGGCGAGCAGGTTCGTCCGCTGCGCGATGCGCGACAATCCCTCCGGCCCGTGCCAGACGGCGTAGAAGCCGGCCATGTTGGCGAGCAGCACCTGCGCCGTGCAGATGTTGGAGGTCGCCTTCTCGCGCCGGATGTGCTGCTCGCGGGTCTGCAACGCCAGCCGCAGCGCCGGTGCGCCGGCGGCATCGACGCTGACGCCGACGAGGCGCCCGGGCATCGCCCGCTTGAACGCCTCGCGCGTGGCGAGGAAGGCCGCGTGCGGGCCGCCGAACCCCATCGGCACGCCGAAGCGCTGCGCCGAGCCGACGACGATGTCGGCGCCCATCTCGCCGGGCGGCGTCAGCAGCACGCAGGCCAGCAGGTCGGTGGCCACGATCGCCAGCGCCCCGGCGGCGTGGGCCGCGGCGATTTCCGCGCGCAGGTCGCGCATGGCGCCGGTCGTGCCAGGATATTGCAGCACCACGGCGAACGGTTTTGCAGCCGCGATCGCGCCTGGATCGCCTGGTGGGACATCCACGAGCGAAATCCCCAGCGGCGCGGCGCGGGTGGCGAGCACGGCGCGGGTCTGCGGGTGCAGGTCGGTGGCGACGGCGACGCTGTCGCTTCTCGTCTTCGCCACGGCGTGCGCCATGTGCACCGCCTCGGCGGCGGCGGTGGCTTCGTCGAGCAGCGAGGCGTTGGCGATCGGCATCGCCGTCAGATCGCAGATGACCGTCTGGAAATTCAGCAGCGCTTCCAGCCGGCCCTGCGCGAGTTCCGCTTGATACGGCGTGTAGGCGGTGTACCAGCCTGGATTCTCCAGCACGTTGCGCTGGATCACCGGCGGCGTGTGAGTGCCGTAGTAGCCGCAGCCGATCAGCGACTTTGCCCGCACGTTGCGCGCGGCAAGGGCGCGCAGCTCGGCCAGCACGCCGGCCTCGTCGAGCGGCGGCGGCAGATCCGGCGGCGCCGCGCGGATGGCGCTGGGCACGGCACGGTCGATCAGGTCGTCGAGCGAGGCGGCGCCGACCACCGCCAGCATCTCGGCGATGTCGGCGTCGTTCGGGCCGATATGGCGCGCGACGAAGGCGTCGTGGGCGTCGAGTGCCGCGAGGTCGTGCAGGGAGGCCGACATCAGGCGCTCTCCGCCACGAAGGCAGCGTAGGCGGCGTCGTCGAGCAACGCATCGAACGCCGCCGGGTCGGCCACGGTCAGGCGGAAGAACCAGCCCTCGCCGGCCGGGTCGCGGTTGATCAGGGCCGGGTCGTCGGCGAGGACGGCATTGGTCTCGCTGATGCGGCCGGCGAGCGGGGCGTAGATGTCGGAGGCGGCCTTGACGCTCTCGACCACGGCGCATTCCTCGCCGGCCGCGACTTCGCGGCCCGGTTCCGGCAGTTCGACGAACACGATGTCGCCGAGCGCGGTCTGCGCATGGTCGGTGATGCCGACGGTGGCGACGGCGCCATCGAGGCGCACCCATTCGTGCTCGCGGGTGTAGCGGGTCTGGGACATTGTTTTGCTCTCTACCGGGCGTAGCGGTGGGGGACGAAGGGGAGGGGAGCGACGCGGGCGGGCACAGGCTTGCCGCGCAGCATCAGGGTCAGCGGCGTGCCGTCGGCGGCGGCGTGCGGCTGCACGTAGGCCATGGCGATCGGCGCATCGCGCGTCGGTGAAAAGGTGCCGGAACTGACGAGGCCGACCGTCGCGCCGTCGGCCGCGAGGACGGAAACGCCGGCACGGATCGGCGCGCGGCCCTCCGGCAGCAGTCCGACGCGCAGGCGGGGCGGCCCGTTGTCGAGTTGCTCGCGGATGGTCGGCGCCCCGGGGAAATCCCAGGCCATGCGGCGGCGCTTGCCGATCGCCCAACCGAGGCCGGCTTCGACCGGCGTGGTGAACTCGTCGAGATCCTGGCCATAAAGTGGCAGCCCGGCTTCGAGGCGAAGACTGTCGCGTGCGCCGAGGCCGGCGGGGGCCACTTCCGGCTGGTCGAGCAGCAGTTTTGCCAGCGTTTCCGCCTGATCCGCCGCGACGGAAAGTTCAAAACCGTCCTCGCCGGTGTAGCCGGAGCGGCTGACGAGAACCGGGATGTTGCCAATGTCAATATTGGCCACGCCCATGAACGGCAGCGCGGCGGTGTCCGGCGCCAGCCGGGCCAGCGCCTGTCCAGCAAGCGGCCCCTGGAGCGCCAGCAATGCCCAATCCGGGTGCGGTTCCAGCCTTACGTTGGCGGGCAGGGCTGCCGCGATATGGGCGAAATCGAACGTCGTGCGGCTGGCGTTGACGACGAGGTGCAGGCGGTCGCCGAGGTTGGCGACCATCAGGTCGTCGAGCACGCCGCCCGCGTCGTTGGTCAGCAGCGAATAGCGCTGCCGGCCGGGGCGCAACCCGGCCAGGTCGCCGAGCGCCAGCCGTTCCAGCGCGGTGGCGGCGTCCGGCCCGGTCAGGCTGGCCTGGCCCATGTGGGAGACGTCGAACAGCGCCGCGCGCTCGCGGCATTGCCGGTGCTCGGCGAGGATTCCGCCCGGGTATTGCACCGGCAGGCTCCAGCCGGCGAACGGCACCATGCGGGCGCCGAGGCTGGCGTGCAGGGCGGCGAGCGGGCTCGCCCGCAGCGGCGGCGACTCGGTGGGCGGGGGTGGCGTGTCTGGCACGGGCAAGCTCCGTGCTGGGGAGGTCGCCGGCGATGGTGCCGACAGCCCAAGCTGCGCCCGCGCCCAGCGCGCGACGAACAGCCCGGGCCCCCCTCTGTCGCGGAACCTGAGAGATTCGGGTCGGCCGTGGCGACCCTTTCTCCGTCGGTGCGGCGCCGCCGATCGGGGCAGACGCCGGCTTTCCAGAGGTCCGGTGAGCCGAAGCGGTCCGTGGGCCTGAGCGTTTCCGGGGGCCGGTTGCGCCTTCGGCGGCGAGCTTTCGATCGGCCCGCGCTCTCCCGCCCGGAGTTATCCGAACCCGACCAGCATGGCGGATTCGGCGAAGTGGTTCAACCGCCTCGTGCGGCTCGGCTGGTCACGGCCATTTCACCTCGGGCGGCAGGCTCATCAGGATGGCTTCGACATTGCCGCCGGTCTTCAGGCCGAACAGGGTGCCGCGGTCGTGGATCAGGTTGAACTCCACGTAGCGGCCACGGCGGACGAGCTGGTGCTCGCGCTCCTCGGCGGTCCAGGGCTCGGCCATGCGGTGGCGGACGATGCGCGGGTAGGCGGCGAGGAAGGCGCGGCCGACGTCGCGGGTGAACGCGAAATCCGCGTCGGCGTCGCCGGTGAAGTGGTGGTCGAAGAAGATGCCGCCGGCGCCGCGCGGTTCGTTGCGGTGGGGCAGGAAGAAATAGCGGTCGCACCATTCCTTGAAGCGCGGGTAATAGGTCGGGTCGTGCCGGTCGCACGCCGCAGCAAGTTCGGCGTGGAAGTCGGCGGCGTCGGCCTTAGCCTCGGGCGCCTCCAGCCGCATCGGCGTCAGGTCGCCGCCGCCGCCGAACCAGCCCTGCGTGGTCACCAGCATGCGGGTGTTGAAATGCGCGGCCGGCACGCGCGGGCTGTGCAGGTGCGCGACGAGGCTGATGCCGCTGGCCCAGAAGCGCGGGTCGGTCTCCGCCCCCGGGATCTGGCGGCGGAACTCCGGGCTGAAAACGCCCCAGACGGTGGAGACGTTGACGCCCACCTTCTCGAACACCCGGCCGCGCATGACGCTGATCACGCCGCCGCCGCCAGGGGTGCCATCCTCGGTCGGGCGGTCCCACGCGGTGCGGGCGAAGCGCCCGGGCGCCTGCTCGGCGAATCGGGCACCGGGCAGGTCCTCGATCGCTTCAAAGGCGCCGCACAGCGAGTCGCGCAGCCCCTCGAACCACGCCCGTGCGGCGCTTTGCAGGGCCGCGTGCGGGGGGGCTTCGGCGGCGTGTGGCTGTTGTGACATCGGCATGCGGTCCAGGCTGAACGCCCGCCATGCTAGGGCAGGCGGCGGGCGGGAGGAAACCTCAGCCGTGCGCCTGGGACCGTGGCGGCACCAGCGTGCGGGAGGCGCGGACCAGCGCCGTGGTGCGCTCGATCGCCGCTACGATCCGCTCGGCCGCGGTGCGCACCTTCGGGTCGGGCTGCTGCAACAGCATGTCGGCCATCAGCATGGCTGGCGACAACGCGCCGCACACGTCGTGGCGCATGCGCGCAACGAGTTCCTCAAGCTCCTCCAGCCGCTGCGTCGCGGCGAATGCGCTCGGCTGCTGCATACCCCATGCTGCCCTCGACACCTGGGCCGCAGGCTGCGCGGGTCTGGTTAACGCCGTGCGAACGCGGAACCGGCCACGCAGCCCGCAACCGGCGCAAAATGCGCGTGCCATGTTGCGGTTGCGAGGAACGGGCCATAAAAGCAGAAGGCGAGCCTGCCGACCGCCTGCCCAGTCACGCCGCTCCGTGGTAAGCGCTCAGCCGGCCACGCCTGCCCGATCTGCGGGCGCGGCGCGGCTGGTCTGCACCTTGCGGCATGTTGCGTGACGGGGCAGGGTCGGCCGCCGGCAGGATGGGCGTTGGAGTTCCGTCAGGGGGTCCCGGCGGAGAGACAGAGAGGATGGCCGATACGATGTCTGTGAGTGCTCACGCCCCTGGTCCTGCCGCTGGCCATGAGCCCGGCCACGACGCCGGCAAGCGCGATTTCCTGAAATTGGTCGCCGGCGCCTCGGCGGCGATCCTGGTGGGCGCCATCGCCTGGCCGCTGATCGACAGCATGGACCCGTCGGCCGACGTGCTGGCGCTGGGGTCGGTCGAGACCGATCTGGCGCCGATCGTTGCCGGCATGGCGATCACGGTGGTCTGGCAGGGCAAGCCGATCTTCGTGCGCCACCGCACGCCGCAGGAGATCAAGGCAGCGCAGGACGCGAAGCTCTCCGAGTTGATCGACCCGCAGACCGACGCGGCGCGGGTGAAGGACGGGCACGACCAGTGGCTCGTGGTGATCGGCATCTGCACGCATCTCGGCTGCATCCCGCTCGGCAACAAGCCGACCGATCCGCGGGGCGACTGGGGCGGCTGGTTCTGCCCGTGCCACGGCAGCCAGTACGACACGTCCGGGCGCGTCCGCCACGGGCCGGCGCCGCTGAACCTGTACGTCCCGACCTACGCGTTCGAGACCGACACCAAGATCAAGATCGGCTGATCGCCTCGCTGATCCCGGAGCACGGAATAACATGGCCGGCCTGCACAAGAGCGACATCGAGAATCCAGTCCTGAACTGGATCGACACCCGTCTGCCTGTCATCACGATGATGCAGAAGGAGTACGCGGTGTTCCCGACGCCGCGGAACTTCAACTACTTCTGGAACTTCGGCGCGCTGGCGTTCGTCGTGCTGGCGATCATGCTCGCCACCGGCATCTTCCTGGCGATGCACTACACGCCGGAAAAGACCATGGCCTTCGACAGCGTCGAAGCCATCATGCGCGACGTGAACTACGGCTGGCTGCTGCGCTACACGCACGCCAACGGCGCCTCGATGTTCTTCATCGTCGTCTACGTCCACATCTTCCGCGGCATGTATTACGGGTCTTACAAGACGCCGCGTGAGCTGCTGTGGATGCTCGGCGTCGTCATCCTGCTGCTGATGATGGCCACCGCGTTCATGGGCTACGTGCTGCCGTGGGGCCAGATGTCGTTCTGGGGTGCCACGGTCATCACCAACCTGTTCTCGGCCTTCCCGCTGGTGGGCCACGGCATCGTCACGTGGCTGTGGGGTGGCTTCGCGGTCGATAACCCGACGCTGAACCGGTTCTTCGCGCTGCACTATTTGCTGCCGTTCGTGCTGATCGGCGTGATCTTCCTGCACGTCGTGGCCCTGCACATCACCGGCTCGAACAACCCGCTCGGCATCGACCCGAAGGGGCCGCAGGACACGCTGCCGTTCCATCCGTACTACACGATCAAGGACAGCGTCGGCGTCTGCGTGTTCCTGATCGTGTTCGCGGTGATCGTGTTCTTCTACCCGAACACGTTCGGCGAGCCGGACAACTACATTCCGGCCAATCCGCTGGCGACGCCGGCGGAGATCGTGCCGGAATGGTACTTCCTGCCATTCTACGCCATCCTGCGCTCGGTGCCGGACAAGCTCGGCGGCGTGTGCATGATGTTCGGTTCCATTCTCGTGCTGTTCGTGCTGCCCTGGCTCGACACGAGCCCGGTGCGCAGCGCCAAGTTCCGGCCGCTGTACCGGGTGTTCTTCTGGCTGCAACTGGCGTCGTGCGTGGCGCTCGGCTTCGTCGGCGCACACCGGCCGGAGGGTTTTTGGGTCGTGCTCGGCCGTGTGGCGACGGCGTGGTACTTCCTGCACTTCCTGGTCATCCTGCCGCTGCTCGGCAAGCTGGAGCGGCCGTTGCCGCTGCCGGAGAGCATCAGCCGCGCGGTGCTGCGCGGAGGCGGCGGGGGGCCGTTGCCCGGTGCGGCCGCCGCCAAGCCGATGGAGAAAGTCTGATGCGCCCCGCCCGTCTGTTTGCCCTTATCGGGGCGCCCATCCTCGGCGTGGTCGCCGGCCTTGCCCTCGCGGTGCCGGCGCAGGCCCAAGACGAAGCGCTGCCGAAGCAGATCTGGGGTTTTGCCGGCCCGTTCGGCACCTTCGACCGCGCCGCCGAACAGCGCGGCTTCCAAGTCTACAACGAGGTCTGCTCGAACTGCCATTCGCTGAAGCTCGGCTACTACCGCAACCTTGCCGGCATCGGCCTGAGCGACGACCAGATCAAGGCGGTCGCGGCCAGCAAGAGCATTCCGACGATCGGCGACGACGGCCAGCCGGCCGAGCGGCCGGCGCTGCCGGCGGATCACTTCCGCTCGCCCTATCCGAACGATCTGGCCGCCCGCGCGGCGTTGAACGGCGCGCTGCCGCCGGACCTGTCGGTGATCGAGAAGGCGCGCGAAGGCGGCGCCGACTACCTCTTCGGCATCCTGACCGGCTACGGCGAGCCGCCGGCGGGCATGAAGATGGGCGACGGGATGAACTACAACAAATACTTCGCCGGCCACCAGATCGCCATGCCGCAGCCGCTGCAGGACGGGCAGGTGACCTATGCCGACGGCACCAAGGCCACGATCGAGCAGGAGGCGCGCGACGTCGCCACCTTCCTGACCTACATGGCCAACCCGGAGATGGAACAGCGCAAGCGCATCGGCGTGAAAGTCGTGCTGTTCCTCGTGCTGTTGACGGGGCTGACCTATGCGGTGAAGCGCAAGGTGTGGTCCGACGTGCATTGAGTATTCTCCCCCTCCCCTTGCGGGAGGGGGCCAGGGGGGAGGGGGAGCCCCAGCGGTAAAATCTCCCGCGAGCCGCGCCCCCCCCCCCACCCCCCCCCCCCCCCGACCCCCTCCCGCAAGGGGAGGGGGCTTTAACGGGAGATGCCGATGTCCCAGTCAAGCGAAACGCCGGTGCAGCCGGTCATCGGCATCATCGGCGGCTCAGGCCTTTATGACATCGAGGGGCTGGAGGGGAAGGCGTGGCGGAAGGTGCACACGCCCTGGGGCGAACCCTCCGACGAGCTGCTGGAGGGGACGCTGGCCGGCGTGCGCTGCGTGTTCCTGCCGCGGCACGGGCGCGGCCACCGCACCTCGCCGACGCACCTGAATTACCGCGCGAACATCGACGCGCTGAAGCGCCTGGGCTGCACGGACGTCATCTCGCTGTCCGCCGTCGGCAGCCTGAAGGAGGAATATCCACCCGGGCACTTCGTCATCGTCGACCAGTTCATCGACCGCAGCTTCGCGCGCGAAAAGAGCTTTTTCGGCGAGGGGCTGGTGGCGCATGTCTCGGTCGCGCACCCGGTTTGCGCGCGGCTCGGCGATGGGCTGGAAGCGTCGGCACGGCGGCTCGGCTTGCCGGTGACGCGCGGCGGCACCTATCTCGTGATGGAGGGGCCGCAGTTCTCCACCAAGGCGGAAAGCCTGCTGTACCGGTCCTGGGGCTGTTCGGTGATCGGCATGACCAACATGCCGGAGGCGAAGCTCGCCCGCGAAGCCGAGCTTTGCTACGCGACCGTCGCGATGGTGACGGACTACGACTGCTGGCACCCGGAGCACGATGCGGTGACGGTGGACCTGGTGGTCAAGGTGCTGTTCGCGAATGCCGATCGCGCGAGGGCGTTGGTGGCGGACGTGGTGCCGGGGCTGGGCGCGCCGCGTGGGCTTTGCTCGTCGGGTTGCGACCGCGCGCTCGAGTATGCGCTGATCACCGCGCCGGAGAAGCGCAGCCCGGAACTGCTGGCGAAACTGGACGCGGTTGCCGGCCGAATGCTTGCTTCGTGATCGGGGTGCAGGGGCCTCCCGGCCCCTGCCCTTGGCCTTGCCCTACTTCAAATGCTTGGCGAAGAACGCCAGCGTCCGCTCCTGCGCGCGGGCGGCGTCCTTGGGGCTGAAGCTGCCGCGGTCGTCGCAGCCGAAGCCGTGGCCGGCCCCGGGATAGATGTAGATTTCCACCTGCGGCTGGGCCGCGCGGATCAACTCGACGTCGGTCAGCGGGATGCCGGTGTCCTGCTCGCCGAAATGCAGTTGCACCGGGCAATGCGGGGTTTCGGTGCGGGTGGCGGCGATGCCGCCGCCGTACCAGCCGGAGGCCGCCGAGAACCCGGTGCTGCGGGTGGCACCCCACCACGCGATGGTACCGCCCCAGCAATACCCGACGATGCCCAGCTTGCGGGTGCCGAGGGCTGCCGCGGCCGCGGCGATGTCGGCCAAGGTGCCGGCTTCCGGCACTTGCGGGCGTAGTGCGCGGCCCTGGGCGACGTCCTCGGGCGTGTAGCCGAGTTCGATCCCCGGCCGGACGCGGTCGAACAGCGCCGGGGCGATGCACAGGTAGCCGGCGGCGGCAAACCGATCGGCAACGGTGCGCATGTGGCTGTTGACGCCAAAAATCTCCTGCACGACGACGAGGCCGTGCTTGGCGTCGTCAGGCCCCGTGCGCCACGCCGAAAGGCTGTGGCCGTCGGCGGCGGTGAGGCTGATGGTGGTTCCCAAGCGCGTGCTCCTTGCGTCCCGTGGTCGGCCGGGTGGAGGATGGCGGCATGGGCGAGATCGTCAACCTCCGGCAGATCAAGAAGCAGCGCGAACGGGCGGCGGCGGCGAAGCTGGCGGCCGAGAACCGGGTGCGGCACGGCCGCACCGGCACCGCCAAGAAAGCCGACAAGATGGCCGAGGAGCGGCAGCAGGCAGCACTCGACGGCGCGAAGAAAGACGAGGAGCGCTGAGCCGCTACTCGCCCGAAAGGTCCTTGCGCCGCCGGTCGAGTTCCTCGCTGTAGCGGCGCAGCGCAAAGGCTTCGGTCAGCAGGCCGATCACGCGGCGGCTGTCGGGGTTGTCCACCACCGCGAGCGCGTCCGCTTCCGCTCGCTCGAACAGGCCGGCGGCCTCCTTCACCGTCATCTGCGGCGTCAGCATGTCGTCGGCGTAGTGCAGGATCGTCGGCAGCTTGTCCGCCTCGTCGGGCCCGGGGGCGTGCGCCTCGGCGACCAGCACGATGCCGGCATAGCGGTCGGCGCTGTCCACCACGACGACCCGGTTGGTGGCGCCCAGCGGCACGTCGCGGCGGAACGCGGCGATCGTGGTGTCGGCGCGGATGGTGCGCACCTCGCGCCGCATCATTCGCCCGACGGTCAGGTTGCGCATCCAGCCGATGTCCACGGCACTGCGGATCGCCTCGCCGCGCAGGTGGAAGCGCCAGGTGGCGAAGCTGTAGCCGAAGGTGCGGCGGACCGTGACCGAGGAAATCACCGAGGCGAGCAGCACGGCGATGGTCAGCGGCAGGCTGCCGGTGCTCTCCAGCGCCAAGAACGCCATGGTCAGCGGCCCGCCGACGATGGCCACGGCCAGCGCGCTCATGCCGACCAGTGCCAGCACCACCGGCGGCACCGCGTGCGTCACCGTCACCATCGCCAGCAGGCCGGCGAACAGCTTGCCGATCAGCGCGCCAAGGAACAGCGAGGCGAAAAACAGGCCGCCGCGGAATCCGGAGCCGAGTGAGATCGCCGAGGCGGCGGCCTTCAACAGGAACAGCAGTGCGATATGTCGCAGCGTGTAGGGCGCGTCCAGCCCGATCGCGAGCGCGGCGTGGCCCGACGACAGCACCTGCGGCGACACAATCGCGAGCCCTGCGACCAGCAGGCCGCCGACCGCCGGCCGCAGCCACACCGGCATCCGGCTCATGCGGAACGCCTGCTCGGCCAGCGTCACGCCACGCATGATGGCGATGCCAGCCAGCGCCGCGACGATGCCGAGGCCAAGCACCGGCAGGTAGTCCAGCGTCGGGATCGTCGTCGGCAACTGGATGTCGAAGCCGTAGACGTCGGGCGTGAGCAGCCGGGTGACCACGACGGCGACGATCGAGGCCGCCATCACCGGCGCCAGCGTGGCCAGCGAATACGTGCCGATCACGAGTTCGAACGCGTAGAACGCGCCGGTCAGCGGGGCGTTGAACGCAGCGGCAATGGCGCCGGCGGCGCCGCACCCCACCAGCAGCCGCTGGTCGTTGCGCCGCAGCCGGAACCGGTTGCCGAGTTCGGAGGCGAGCGACGAACCGACCTGGGTGTAGCCGGCTTCCAGCCCGACCGAAGCGCCGACGCCGTTGGAGATCAGCGTCTGCACCACGACGATTGCGCTGTCGTACAGCGACATGCGCCCGCCATAGAGCGCGTTGGCCTCGATCGGGTCGATCGCGCGGGTCGGCCGCCAGCGCATGATGCCGAGGCCGACCAGCCCCACCACCAGCCCGCCGGCGCCGAGCACCAGGAAGGTCCGCGCATGGTCGAGCGAGACCTGTCCGCTCAGCCGCTCCAGGTCCGGCAGACTGAACAGCACCTGGTGCATCAGTTGCGCGAACACGCCCATCGCCGTCACCGAGAGGCCGGCGGCAAGGCCGGCGAGACCGCCGAGGACGACGAGCCACACCTCGTCGGTGCGAACCAGGGCGCGCAGCTTGTAGGGGGCGTGCAGCAGCCACTCGCGGATCGGCCGGCGCGGCCGGGCAGCGGCGGACGCACGCCCGCCGCTGCCGCCGAGGGCGGCCCGCCAACGAAGGAATCGCGCCCGCCACCCGCCGGGCTGCCCGGGCAGGCTGGCGTCGCTCGTGAATCCAGCCATCGACTCGGCCCAACCGCTCGTAGCCCACCGTGCCGAGCACGGGGGCTGCCCATCTGAGCCGCGATCAATGGGCCGGCCGGGGATGCCGATCAACAGGTTCGTGGCTGGCCTTCGCCCAGCGCAGGCGCTTGCGGCCCCGGTGTTGCCGATCCGTCATGCGCGGATGTGGTCGTGGACCGCGGCGCACCGGATCGGCTAAGCCCGCGGGTTCAACGGATGCGGCGGACGGGGCATGAGCGAAGATCTCGAACAGGCGCAGCAGGGTCTGGAACACGCGCACGAGGCGAACGCCGCGCACACGGCGCACAACGACAGCGGCGCCCGGCGCGTGGCGGTGCTGATCTCGGCCCTGGCCGCCGGGCTGGCGATCGCGGAGATGGCGGAGAAGGGGGCGCAGAACGATTACCTCTCGCACCACATCTCCACCAGCGATGCCTGGGCGTTCTACCAGGCCAAGACGCTGCGCTGGGCGATGGCGGGGCAACAGGCCGAGTTGCTGGCGAGCCTGCCGAACGCGTCCGACTCCGCGGTGCAGAAGCGGATCGAGGCGACCCAGGCCGAGCGCGCGCGGCTGGACGACGACGAGACGACGCAGGGACGCAAACAGTTGCGCGCGGAGGCCGAGGCGAATGCCCGCGACCGCGACGCGGTGGGGCAGCATTACCACCTGTACGAGTATGTCGTCGGTGCGTTGCAGATCGCCATCGTGCTGGCCTCGGTCTCGGTGGTGACCCGCATGTGGCTGCTGGCCGGCGCCGCCGGCGCGATCGGGCTCGCGGCAGGGCTGTTCGGGATCGCGGTCGCGGCGGGCATCGGGTAAAGGCCTGAGGCCCTAGGAACCCATTTTTAGCCGATTTGCAGGGCGCAGGCGATTTCGGTCGCCATCCGGGCGTATTCCCCGCCATGCGCCGATCGCGACGCCGCCAGCCACCGGGCTGGGTCCAGCAATCGGAGGTCGAGCGGATGGCCCGCCTGTTCGGCCAATTGTTCCAGATACAGCAACTGCGTCCTGCCGTTGCCATCCCTGAAAGGATGGACATAGTTCACGTCACCGATGATCTCGCCGGCCCGGTCGGCGAAGGCGGCGGCCGTCAGTCCTCTGAGAAAGTCCAGTTGCACGAGGCGCCGGTGGATGTCCGCCATGCCGGTCGCGATAACCGGCGGAACTGGAACTGATGGCCGTCCTTGGCGAGTTCGACGGTACGGATCTTGCCCGCCCACGGATAGATGTCCTGAAACAGATGCCGGTGAATGGCGCACAGGTGCGCGAGATCGAATGTTC
>Ga0302314_10000637_pt1 | contig 64813 bp, 43 predicted proteins | sample III_Palsa_N2_3_FD_200533 | JGI IMG/M metagenome (GOLD analysis project Ga0302314, IMG submission 200533) | Peat permafrost microbial communities from Stordalen Mire near Abisko, Sweden - III_Palsa_N2_3 | ecosystem: Environmental > Terrestrial > Soil > Palsa > Peat permafrost | place: Sweden...
GTGGCAGCGGGACCGGCTCTCGGGCGAACTGCTCGAGAGACGATTCGGCTACTGGCGGGAGCAGCTCGCGGGTCTCGAGGCCTTGGAACTGCCGCTTGACCGGGCACGTCCCGCGGCGCGGTCACACGCGGGCGGCGTGGTCGGCTTCAGCGTCTCGGCGGACGCGGTGCGCGGGCTGCGCGGCGTGGGCACGGATCGCGGTGCCTCGCTGTTCATGACCGCGCTGGCGGCGTGGGTCGTGGTGCTGGCGCGCTGGAGCGGCCAGGACGACGTGGCGGTCGGCACGCCGATCGCCGGGCGCGATCGGGTCGAGCTCGAGGGCCTGATCGGGTTCTTCGTCAACACGCTGGTTCTCCGGGTGGATACGACGGGCGATCCGGGGTTCGGGGAGCTGGTCGATCGGGTGCGGGACGTGGTGCTCGGCGCGTTCGCGCATCAGGATCTGCCGTTCGAGCGGCTGGTCGAGGAGCTCGCTCCGGAGCGGGAACTCGGGCGCAACCCGCTGTTCCAGGTCGGCTTCACGCTCGAAAGCGCCGGGACCGGCGAACAGTGGACGCTGCCCGGCCTGGAGACGCGGGACTTCGAGTTCGAGCGCACCACCGCGAAGTTCGATGTCTTCTGCGGATTCGCGGAGCAGGCCGACGGAAGCCTGCGCGGCGAGTTGACCTACTCCGCTGAGCTGTTCGACGAGGCCTCGATCGAGCGGCTGGCCGGCCACCTGGTGCAGGTGCTGGAGGGTGTGGCCGCCGACCCCGAGGCCGGGATCGGCGCCGTCAGGATGCTGACGGAGGGTGAGCGGCGTCAGATCCTCGAAGAGTTCAACGACACGGCGGCGCCGTTCCCGGACGGCACGACCATCCACCGCATGGTCGAATCGCGGGCCGCGCTTACCCCCGAAGCCGTCGCCGTGGTGCACGGTGACGACGCGTTGACGTACGGGGAGCTGAATGCGCGGGCGAACCGGATCGCGCGGCTCCTGGTCGCGCGCGGGGTCGGGCCGGACACGCTCGTCGCGGTCGGCATGGAGCGCGGCCTCGATCTGATCGCTGCCCTGCTCGGCGTGCTCAAGGCCGGTGGCGCGTACGTGCCGGTGGACCCGGAATACCCGGCCGAGCGCCTCGAGTTCATGGTGCGCGACGCCCAAGCCCCTGTCCTGCTGACCCAGAACCGCTACGGCGCGCTGTTCGCCGGGATCACGGACGTCGAGCAGGTGCTGATCGACGGCGACCGCGACCGGATCTCCGCGTACGAGGACTCGGATCTGGGCGAGCGCTCCGGGCCGCGGGATCTGGCCTACGTCATCTACACCTCGGGATCGACCGGCACCCCCAAGGGCGTCGCGGTCGAACACCGTTCCGTGTGCAATCTCGTGGGCACCGGCTCCTTCGGCGACATGACCGAGCGGGACACCTTCGCCCAGTGCATGAACTTCGCCTTCGACGTCTTCGCGCTCGAATGCTGGTCCGCGCTGACCGCCGGGGGCAGGCTCGCGATCATCGACAAGAACACCGTCATCGAGACCCCGGCGTTGCGCGCCGCGCTGCGCAGGCACGGCGCGACGATGATCGTGCTGAACGCCGGCCTGTTCAACCAGCACGTCCTCGAATGCCCCGACGTGTTCGCCGGGCTGCGCGAGGCGATGTTCGGCGGCGAGTCCGTCGACGGTTCCGTGACGCAGGCCTTGATCACCGGCCCGTACGCCCCGGACCGGGTGATCAACGTCTACGGCCCGACCGAGGCCACGGTCGGCGTGACCTACTTCGACGTGGACGGTTCGCACCTCGGCCGCCGGGCCCAGCCGATCGGCCGTCCGGTTCCGAACGCGCAGGCGCTGGTGGTGGACCGGCACGGCGCGCTGGTGCCGATCGGCGTCCCCGGCGAGCTCTGGCTCGGCGGAGCGGGCGTGGCGCGCGGCTACTGGCGGCGTCCTGAGCTGACCGCGGAGCGTTTCGTGCGCAACCCGTTCGCGGATTCCGAGGACGGTTCGGAGCACGTCTACCGGACCGGCGACCTGGTGCGCTGGCTGCCCGACGGCAATCTGGAGTTCCTCGGCCGGGTCGATCACCAGGTGAAGATCCGGGGGCTGCGGATCGAACTCGGCGAGATCGAGACCGTGCTGAGCGCGGACCCCGAGATCACGACCGCGATCGTGATCGTGCGCGAGGACACGCCGGGGGACCGGCGCCTGGTCGCCTACTGCGTCCCGGCCGACGCGGCCCACGGGAGCATCGACGTCGCGGCCGTGCGCGAGCGCGCCGGACGCGGCCTGCCCTCCCACATGGTCCCGCAGTGGTTCGTCACGCTCGACACGATCCCGCGAAGCCCCAACGGAAAGATCGACCACAAGGCGCTGGCCCGGCCCGAGGACACCGACCGCGTCGGCGCCGGCGGCACGTACGTCGCCCCGCGCACCGAACTCGAGACCACCGTCGCGGAGATCTGGGCGGAACTGCTGCACGTCGAGCGGGTCGGCGCCCTGGACGACTTCTTCGAGCTCGGCGGCCACTCGCTGCTCGCCATGAAGGTCATCAACAGGCTGCGGACGCTCGCCGGGCTGCACATCGAGCTTAAGGAGTTCTTCGACGCCCCGACCGTGGAATCCGTCGCGGGCCGGCTGAGGCCCTGCACCGGCGCGACCGCTCCCATCGTCCGTCGCGGCCGTCCCGCGGGTGCGGGCGCCGAGTTGTCGTTCGGGCAGCAGCGGTTGTGGTTTCTGGATCAGTTGGCTCCGGGTGGTTCGGAGTATCTGATGTCTTATGCGGTTCGGGTGGGTGGCCGTCTGGATGTGCGGGCTCTGAGTGTGGCTTTGTCCAGTCTCGTAGGTCGGCACGAGGTGTTGCGGTCCCGGTTCGTGGTCGGTGCGGACGGGGAACCGATCCAGCTCCTGAACGAGAGCGGCGATGTCCAGATCGCCGTGGTTGACGTAGATGGCCTGGACGAGGCGCGGTTGGTCGTCGAGCGTGAGACTGGTCGCGGTTTCGATCTGGGTGCGGGTGGTCTGTTCCGTGCCGGGGTGGTGCGTGTGAGCGCCCGGGACCATGTTCTGTGGTTGTCGATGCATCACATCGTGGCTGACGGCTGGTCGATGGGTGTGCTGTGCCGCGAGTTGGGGGTCCTGTACGAGGCGGCGTTGTCCGGTGCCGCGCCCGGCCTGGCCGAACTGCCGATCCAGTATTCGGACTTCGCGGCGTGGCAGCGGGACTGGCTCTCCGGCGGCGTTCTGGAGCGGCAGCTCGGCTACTGGCGCGAGCGTCTGGCCGGTCTCGATGTGCTGGAACTTCCGGTGGACCGGGCGCGCTCCGCGGCCGGCTCGGGCGTGGGCGAGACCGTGGACCTGCGCGTCTCGGCGGACGCGGTGCGCGGGCTGCGCGGCGTGGGCACGGATCGCGGTGCCTCGCTGTTCATGACCGCGCTGGCGGCGTGGGTCGTGGTGCTGGCGCGCTGGAGCGGCCAGGAGGACCTGGCCGTCGGCACGCCGATCGCCGGGCGCGGCCGGGCCGAGGTCGACGATCTGATCGGGTTCTTCGTCAACACGCTGGTGCTTCGGGTGGACGCGACGGGTGATCCGGGGTTCGGGGAGCTGGTCGATCGGGTACGGGACGTGGTCCTCGGGGCGTTCGCGCATCAGGATCTGCCGTTCGAGCGGCTGGTCGAGGAGCTGGCGCCGACACGCGAGCTGGGGCGCAACCCGCTGTTCCAGGTCGGCTTCGTCCTCGACAACGCCGCCGGTGCCCCTTCGGACACGGGCCTGAGCCTGCAGGGCCTTGAGACGACGCTGTTCGCCACGGAAGGCGCGCAGGCCAAGGTCGATCTTCTCTGCTCGCTCGCTCTCGACACCGACGGCGGTCTGCGCGGACAGCTCACGTACGCGCCCGAACTGTTCGACGCCGTGACGGTCGAGCGGATGGCCGGCCATCTGGCGCGGGTGTTGGAGGGCGTCGCGGCCGACCCGGAGGTTCGGGTCGGTGCGGTGGGAATGCTGACGGAGGGTGAGCGGCGTCAGATCCTCGAAGAGTTCAACGACACGGTCACGCCGTTCCCGCACGACACGACCCTGTATCAGCTCGTCGAGCAGCGTGCCGCGGACGCTCCCGAGGCCGTGGCCGTGGTGCACGGCGACGACGCGTTGACGTACGGGGAGCTGAACGCGCGGGCGAACCGGCTCGCGCGCTTCCTGGTCACCCGCGGAGTGGGCCCGAACACGCTCGTGGCCATCGGCTCGGAGCGCGGCGTCGACCTGATCGTGGCCGTGCTCGGCGTGCTCAAGGCCGGTGGCGCGTATGTGCCGCTGGACCCCGAATATCCGGCCGACCGCCTCGAGTTCATGGTGCGCGACGCCCAAGCCCCCGTCCTGCTGACCCAAGCCCGCCACAGCGACCTGTTCGCCGAGATCACGGACGTCGAGCAGGTGCTGATCGACGGTGACTTCGCGCAGCACGAGGACTCCGACCTCGTCCGGCGTTCGGGCCCTGACGATCTGGCCTACGTCATCTACACCTCGGGATCGACCGGCACCCCCAAGGGCGTCGCGGTCGAGCACCGCTCCCTGTGCAGCCTCGTCGGCACGGGGTCGATCGTGGAGGTGACCGCGCAGGACACCTTCGCCCAATGCTGCAACTTCTCGTTCGATGCCTTCGCCCTCGAGGTCTGGGCCACGCTCACCGCGGGCGCGACCCTCGCCGTCCTGGACAAGGACACGATCCTGAGCCCGGTGGACCTGCGCTCCGCGATCCGCGCCCGCGGCATCACGGTCATCGCCCTGACGGCGGCGCTGTTCAACCAGCAGCTCAAGGAATGCCCCGACCTGTTCTCCGGCGTGCGGGAGGTGCTGTACGGCGCCGAGGCCGTGGACCGCGCGGTGGCGGACGCGCTGGTGGCCGGCCCGTTCGCCCCGCGCCGGGTGACCAACGTGTACGGCCCGACCGAATGCACGGTCGCCGCGACCGGCTTCCGCCTCGACCTGTCGCACACGGACCGCCGCGCGCAGCCGATCGGCCGTCCGATCGCGAACACGCGGGCGCTGGTGGTGGACCGGTTCGGCGGGCTGGCCCCGGTGGGGGTGGCCGGCGAGCTGTGGCTCGGCGGGGCGGGCGTGGCGCGCGGCTACTGGCGGCGGCCTGAGCTGACCGCGCAGCGGTTCGTGCGCGATCCGTTCCCGCCGCTCCCGGATGACGCGTCGGAGCGGGTGTACCGCACCGGCGACCTGGTGCGCTGGCTGCCGGACGGGAATCTCGAGTTCCTCGGCCGGATCGACGACCAGGTGAAGATCCGCGGCCTGCGGATCGAGCTCGGCGAGATCGAGAACGTCCTCGGCGCGGATCCCGAGATCGGCGCGGCGATCGTGATCGTGCGCGAGGACACGCCGGGGGACAAGCGCCTGGTCGCCTACTGCGTCCCCGCCGACCCGGCCGGGCCCATCGACCCGGCCGCGGTGCGCGAGCGGGCCGGACGCAGCCTGCCGAAGCACATGGTCCCCCCGTGGATCGTCACCCTCGACGCGATCCCCCTGACCCCCAACGGAAAAACCGACCGCAAGGCGCTGCCCGAACCGGACGACTCGTCAGCGCGCCCGGCCTACGCCGCCCCGCGCGACGAACTGGAGACCGCGCTCGCCACCGTGTGGGCCGAGGTTCTCGAGATCGAGCGGGTCGGCATCGACGACGACTTCTTCGACCTCGGTGGGCACTCGCTCCAGCTGGTGCGCGTCGTCAACCGGCTGCGCCAGGCCGGGATCGAGACGAGCGCGCGGCGGATGCTGCGGTACAAGACCATCGCGCTGCTCGCGGACGACCTTCGCGGCGAGGGCGCGGAGTCCGCGCGCGACGCCATGCGGCTGACCGTCGAACTTGCGTGTCCGGCGAATGATCCGGCCGCCAAGACGGTCTTCCTGGTCCACGCGGGCGGCGGCAGCGTGCACTGGTACCTGAATCTCGCCCGGGAGATCGGCACCCGGTTTCGGGTGATCGGCATCCAGGCCGCGGGGCTCGACGGCGGGCAGGCACCCGTCGACGACATGGGGGCCATCGCGACGCGGTACTGGGAGGAGATCCGCGCCGTGCAGCCGGACGGCCCCTGCCTCCTGCTGGGCTGGTCGTACGGCGCGCTCGTCGTGCACGAGATGCTGCGTCAGCGGCCGGCGCAGGTGGAGAACGCGTTCCTGCTCGAACCGCCGATGACCGGGCGCACCGGCCGGGTCGGCGAGCAGCTGCGCGCGTACGCGCAGGGCTATCAGGAGGCTGCCGAGCTGTGGCGGCGCGGCCAGTCCGAGCGGGGCGAGGAGCGCCGGGCGACCGAGGAACGGCTGCGGATCGCCGCCAAGGGGCTCGAGGTCGCGCAGGACCGGGTCGCCCTCGACGAGTGGCTGCCCTATGAAGCGCTCGGCAAGCTCTACGTCGCCGCGATGAACCACCGCGTCCTGCCCCCGCAGTCTCCCGCCGCCGCCACCCTGTTCACCAGCGCCGACGTCCGTGACGCGGTCGACGGCTCGACCTACAGCGAGGGCGACCACGCGCAGTACCTCGACTACTGGCGCGAGGCCTGCGCGGGCCGGCCGCGCGCGGTCGACCTGCCCGGACGCCACATGGGCATGCTGGCCGACCCGCCCGCCCTGGAACTCGTCGCGCGGGAGATCGCGGCGTACGCACCGGCCCGAATCGATATCTAGATATGGAGATTGACATGGTTGATCCGGCGCCGCTCGGACGGGCGGTCGCGGAACCCGGGCCGCGACCGCCGTCCGACGAGGTCCTGCTGTGCGAACTGTTCTCCGAGGTCCTCGGGATCGGCGGGGTGGGCGCGGACGACAGCTTTGTCGCCCTCGGCGGACACTCGCTGTCCGCGATGCGGCTGCTCACCCGGATCCGCGGCACGCTCGGCGTCGAGCTCGGCATCAGGGACCTGTTCAACGCGCCGACGCCCGCCGAGCTCGCGAAGCGGCTGCGCGTCGGCGACCCGGGGCCGCGCGACGCGCTGGTGCCGAGGACCGACCGGACCGGTCCGATCCCGCTGTCCTTCGCGCAGCAGCGGCTGTGGTTCATCGACCAGTTCGAGGGGCCGCGCAGCACGTACAACATCAGCGTCACGGTGAGCCTGTCCGGCCGGATCGACGAGGACGCGCTGCGCGCGGCGCTCGACGACGTGCTCGGGCGGCACGAGAGCCTGCGGACCCTGATCCGGCAGGACGAGGGCGAGCCGATCCAGCTGATCCTGCCCGCGGACGAGGCGCACGCGGTCCTCGAGGTCGAACACGACGTGCGCCGGGAGGCGGTCGGCGAGCGGGTCGCCGCGGCGTTCGCGCACGTCTTCGACCTGGCCGCGGAGCTGCCGATCCGGGCCTGGCTGTTCTCGCTCGGCGCCGCGGAGCACGTCTGCGTCCTGGTCGTGCACCACGTGGCCGCCGACGGCTGGTCCATCAGCCCGCTGCTGCGCGACCTGGGCCGCGCCTACTCCGCGCGGCTGGCGGGCCGCGGCCCCGGCTGGAGCCCGCTGCCGGTGCAGTACGCCGACTACACCCTCTGGCAGCACGCGCGCCTCGGCACGGAGAACGACCCGTCCGGCCTGCCGCAGGGCCAGCTGGCCTACTGGCGCGACCAGCTCGCCGGGCTGCCGGCGGAGCTGGCGCTGCCCAGGGACCGGCCGCGGCCGGCCACCGCCACGCACGAGGGCGCGGTCCGCCGCTTCCAGGTGCCGGCCGGGCTGCACGCGCGGCTCGCCGCGCTCGCGCAGGCCGAGGACGCGACGCTGTTCATGGTGTTCCAGGCCGCGCTCGCGGCCCTGCTGACCCGGCTGAGCGGGCAGCACGACATCCCGGTCGGCACGGCCGTGGCGGGCCGCCCGGACGAGGCCCTCGACCAGCTCGTCGGCTTCTTCGCCACGACCCTCGTGCTGCGCACGGACACCTCGGGCAACCCGTCCTTCCGCGAACTGCTGCGCCGGGTGCGCACGGTCGACCTCGACGCCTTCGCCCACCAGGACATCCCCTTCGAGCGGCTGGTCGCGCTGCTCAACCCGCCGCGCTCGGCGGCCCGGCACCCGCTGTTCCAGACCATGCTCGTCTCGGAGGTCAGCGGGCAGGCGGCCCTCGACTTCGCGGGCGCGGACGCGCGGCTCGACGTGAGCGCCACGGCCGCCGCGACGACGGCCAAGTTCGACCTCAGCCTGCGGATCAGCGAGAGCCATACCCCGGGCGGCGGGCCCGCGGGCGTCGCCGGGGAGTGGACGTACGCCGTGGACATGTTCGAAGCCGCGACCGTCGAGTCCATCGCCGAGCGCTTCCTCGGACTGCTGGAGGGATTCGCGGCGGAGCCGGACCTGCCGATCGAGCCCCACCAGCTGCGCGACCAGGAGGCCGGGTACATCCAGGACCCCGACGAGTACCACCGCGTCGTCGAACTCTGGAACCGCACCGGGCGACCGGCCCCGACGCGCGGCCTGACCGAACTCTTCTCCGCGCGGGCCGAGCGGGTCCCGGAGGCGGTGGCGGTGTCCTGCGGCGCCGACGAACTGACGTTCCGGCAGGTGGAGCGCCGCTCGGACCGGCTGGCCCGGCTGCTCGCGGCACGCGGCGTCGGTCCGGAGTCGCTGGTCGGCGTGTGCCTGCCGCGCTGCCCAGAGCTGGTCGTGTCCTTCCTCGCCGCGCTCAAGGCCGGCGGAGCGTATCTGCCGCTGGATCCCGACTATCCGGCCGAGCGCCTCGCGACGACGCTGGCCGACGCGCGCCCGCTGTGCGTGATCGCGACCCGCGACACGGCCGGGAGGCTGCCCGAGGGCGCCGCGGTCCTCCTGCTCGACGAGGACGAGGTCTCTCAGGCGATCGACTCGGACGCCGAGGAGCCGCCGGGCGCCCCGCTCCGCCGGGCTTCGCAGCATCCGGATACGCCCGCCTACGTCATCTACACCTCCGGCTCCACCGGCCGGCCCAAGGGCGTCGTGGTGACGCGGCGCGGCCTGTCGAACTACCTCGACTGGGCGATGGAGCTGCTCCCGCACGACGCGCCGCACGGGGCGCTCGTGGCCACCTCGCTGACCTTCGACCTCGCCGTCACGGCGCTCTACCCGGCATTGCTGCAGGGCGGCGACGTGCGCCTGGCCGGGCAGGACGAATCGCGCGACCCGCAACTGCTCGCGGCCCGGATGGCGCCCGGGGACGGGGTGAGCATCGTGAAGATGACGCCCTCCCACCTGGACGAGCTGCTCACCGCCGCGCTCGCGCAGGAGCGCGGCATCTCCTTCACCGCGGCCGTGCTCGGCGGCGAGACCCTGCGCCCGCGCGTGCTCGCGGCGCTCAGATCGGCCGCGGTCGGCGGATCGCGGATCATCAACCACTACGGTCCGACCGAGACCACCGTCGGCTGCCTGGTGCACGACGTCACCGACTGGGACGACCCGTCCGCCGCCTCGGTGCCCGTCGGCCGGCCGGTCGCCAACATGCGCGCCTACGTGCTCGACGAGCTGCTGCGGCCGCTGCGCCCGGGCGTCGTCGGCGAGCTCTACCTGGCCGGGGCCCAGCTCGCCCGCGGCTACCTGGGGCGTCCCGGGCAGACCGCGGAGCGCTTCGTCGCCTGCCCGTTCGGCGGCGGGCGCGGGGAGCGGATGTACCGCACCGGGGACCTGGTCCGGTGGGGCGCGGACGGGCTGATCGAGTTCGTCGGCCGCGCGGACGACCAGGTCAAGATCCGCGGCTTCCGGGCGGAGCCGGCCGAGGTCGAGGCGGTGCTCGCCGCCTGCCCCGGCGTGGCGCGGGCCGTCGTGCTGGTCCGGACCGACCGGCCCGGCGACCCGCGGCTGGTCGGCTACGCGGTCCCGGCCGACTCCGCCACGCTCGACGAGGCGCGGCTGCGCGCCCGGCTGGCCGAGGCGCTCCCGGCCCACCTCGTCCCCTCCGCGCTCGTGGTGCTGCCCGCGCTGCCGCTCACCCCCAACGGCAAGGTGGACCGCAAGGCCCTGCCGCGCCCCGCGCCCCGCCCGGGGGGCGCGGGCCGGCTGCCCGGCAGCCCCGAGGAAGCGGCGCTCTGCGGCCTTTTCGCCGACATCCTCGGACTCGAGTCCGTAGCGGCCGACGAGGGTTTCTTCGACCTCGGCGGCCATTCCCTGCTCGCGACCCGGCTCGTGAGCCGGGTGCGGAAGGTGATGAACGCCGAAATCGATATCCGTGATCTGTTCGACGCGCCGACGGTCGCCGGCCTGGTGACCCGGCTGCGCGCGCCCGCGACCTCGCGCGCCGTGCTCCGCCGGGTGGCCCGGTGAAAGCGCGTCACCACCTCTGAATTCGAGCACTGAACTGGCTTTGAGACGCTCCGGGAACGGGTCGGAGATGAAAGGGCGACGGCCGAGGAATGAGGCCTGAGTAGCTTTTCCATCGAGGCCGGCGACGAGGTGTCCGCCGGGGATTGCGTCAGGAATCCCACATCAACAGAAAGGGTGAATCCACCGCCATGGAATACAACGACGCTGCCGAGTTGGTGACTCGGCTCGTGTGCGGTTTCCGCAGGGTCGATCCCGCACAGCTCGCCGAGAACGACGATCTCGCCGAGACGCTCGGATTCGACTCGCTCGACGCGGCCGAACTGGTGGCCGCCATCCACAAGGAGACCGGCCGGGAGTTCGCGGCAGCCTCCCCGCAGGACCTGAGCACCGTGCGGGTCATCGCGGCCCGCCTGGCCGGCCAGGAGGTCAAGGCATGATCATCGACGTGGGCGACAAGACCTTCGACGAGCTGGACCCGGTCTGGCTGCTCAACCAGTACCGGGCGGCCGAGGTCGACGGCGCCGGGGCCATCATGCGGATGAGCCGGCTCGCCGGGGAGCACCAGCTGCGCGTCGACCTCGCCAAGCACCTGCGGGACGAGGCCGTGCACGCCTGGCTGTGGACCAAGGCGCTGAACGACATCGACGGGGAGATCGTCGAGGTCGACGAGCCCTACCAGAAGCGCCTGGCCTTCCACTTCGGCCTGCCGCGCACGCTGGACGACCTGCTCGCGCTGACCTGGATCTCCGAGTCGCGCGGCGTCGAGCAGTACACCCAGCACATGGACATCAAGGACATCCCGGTCCCGATCCGGCAGATCCTGCGCGCCATCCTCAAGGATGAGACCTGGCACGTCTCCTACATCCGGGAGGAGCTCGAGCGCCGGATGCGCACCGACGACTCCCTGCGCGCGACCCTCGACCGGGCACTGGCCGCGGACGCCATGGCCGTCGCCGACATCGGCTTCCCCGGCGCGGAGAGCCTCGCCGACCGACAGCTGAAGACCGTGAGCGCATGAGCGGCGCCTTCGCGGGAACGGCCGAGCCGGCGGTCGCGCCGGCCGGCCGGGCGCGGGGCCCGGTGGATCTCATCGGGCCCCGCGCCCGCGCCCCCCGCCTGACGATGGAGGAGGTCGTCCGCCCGTTCGACGAGACCGGACGCGGCATCACCTTCCTCGACGGGCGCGACCGGCGGACCCTTTCCTACAGCGAGCTCGCGGGCCGGGCCGCCGCCGTCGCGCGGCGCCTCGGCGAGTTCGGGGTCCGGCCCGGCGACCGGGTGGCCGCGAACGCGGGCAACGACCTCGACACCGTCGTGCTGCTGATGGCGGTGTGGTTCGCGGGAGCCGCCTTCGTCTCACTGCCCAAGCCGTCCCGGCGCGACACCGGGCGCTTCGCCCGCGACTTCGGGCAGCTGCTCAAGGCCTGCGACTGCGCCTTCGCGGTGACCGAGGACACCGAGTCCGAACTCGCGGCGTTCGGCGGCCTCAAGGCGATTCCGGCCGCCGCCCTGCGCGGGCTCGCGCCGCTGACCCGGGGCGTGCCGGACGCGCGGCTGGGCGACACGGCCCTGATCCAGTTCACCTCGGGCAGCGTGTCCATGCCGAAGGGCGTGGCGATCGGCAGCTCCACGCTCGCCGGGCACATCGACATGCTCAGGCGCCACTACCGGCTGGAGCCCGAACGCGACCGGGTCGTCTCCTGGGTCCCGCTCTACCACGACATGGGCCTGATAGTCGCCTTCCTGCAGGCCCTGACCGCCCGCGTCGACCTGGTCCTGATGCCGCCGACCTCGTTCGCGTACGGGCCGGCGACCTGGCTCAACACGCTGGCGGCCGAGCGCGGCACCTTCACCGCGGCGCCCGACTTCGCCTACCGGATGGCGGCGGCCGTGCCCTATGACTCAGGGCTCGACCTCTCCAGCGTCCGCATCTCGCTGTGCGGCGGCGAACGCGTCAACCCGCGCACGATGAGCGAGTTCCAGGCGGCGACCGCGCCGCTGGGGCTGCGACCGGGCGCACTGGTGCCCAGCTACGGGCTCGCCGAGAACGTCGTCGCCGTCTCGAGCCCGATGACCGGTCTGGGAGCCCGGGTCGGTCCGGGAGGCCACGTCCCGCTCGGCGCCCCGATGCCGGGGGTCGCCGTGCGGGCGCCCGAGGGTCCGGTGCCGGGCCCGGTGCTGATCCGCGGCGCGTACCTGTTCGACGGCTACCACACGATGGACGGGTTCATCCCCGCCGCGCGCGACGGCTGGCACGACACCGGCGACGACGGATTCATCCACGACGGCGAACTGCACGTCGTCGGGCGCCGCGCCGAGGTCGCCTCCATCGCCGGACGCAACGTCTTCGCCGAGGACATCGAAGCGGTCGTCCGCGACACCGCGGGCGCCTCGGTCGGAGCCTGCGCCGCGTTCCGGCTGCGCGCCGACGACCAGCGCTTCGGCCTGATGGTCGAGGTGCCGCCCGTCAGGGCGCGCGCCGCGGACGGGCTCGGGGAGCTGGGCTCCGGCCTCAGGTCCGCGGTCCGCGAGGCCCTGGGCGTGCGGGTCGCCACCGTCCAGGTCGTGCGGGTCGGCACCATCCCGCGCACCACCTCAGGCAAGGTGCAGCGCGCCCACTGCCGCGAGCTGCACGCCGAGGGCGCCCTCGGCCGCCGGCTGCTCGCGGCCATCGACTGAGCGCTCCACCCGAGCCCCACCCGAAGGGAGATTCCGACAGTGCAGACCGAGCAGAAGTTCATCTGGCTCGACGGCGGCCTGGTCGACTGGGACGACGCCACCGTCCACATCACCACCCACGCCCTCCACTACGGCATAGGGTTCTTCGAGGGAATCCGCGCCTATGGGACGAAGAACGGTCCCGCCCTGTTCCGGCTCGGCGACCACCTGCGCCGGCTGCGCAACTCCGCGGCCGTCTACGGCATGGAGCTGCCCTTCGCGCTCGACGAGCTGGCGGACGCCTGCCGCACCGTCGTCTCGGCCAACGGGCTGACCGACTGCTACCTGCGTCCGCTCGTCTTCCTCGGCGAGGGGCCGAACCCGCTCGCGGCGCCGCTGCGCTGCGCGATCATGGCCAGCGCCAACGGCCCGCTCGTCGGGGCGCCCAAGCCCGGCGGCGTCAGGGCCCAGATATCGTCCTTCCAGCGCTTCGGATCCAACGCGCTGCCGCCCGCGGCCAAGGCCAGCGGGCAGTACCTCAACTCCATCATCGGCCAGAGCGCGGCGGTGCGCAGCGGCTACGACGACGCCCTGTTCCTGAACGAGGACGGGCTGGTCGCCGACGGCTGGGCGCACAACATCTTCACCGTGTACGACGGCGTGCTGGCCGTACCCCCGCAGTGGACCGGCGGCCTGCCCGGCATCACCCGCGACAGCGTCCTGAGACTCGCCGCCGAGGACGGGATCGCCGTCGCGGAGCGCCCGCTCGTGCGCTCCGACCTCTACCTCGCCGAAGAGGTCTTCCTGACCGGAACCGCCGCCGGCGTCAAGCCGGTCGGCTCGATCGACGGACGGACGATGACCGCGGGCGCCCCCGGACCCGTCACCGCACGGATCGCCCGGCTCTACGCCGACGCCGTGACCGGAGAGTCCGGTGCCCATCCCGAATGGCTGGACTACGTCTGTTGACATCCTCCCCTCCCTAAAGGGAGGGAATTCCAGCCGTCGCCGGTTGAATTTCCTGCTTCGTCGCCGAGCGCCCGCCAGGAGGTTTCCTTTGAGGTCTTACACCGGCTCCACAGGCGATCACGGCGAGCCCCGCCGCTTCAAGGTTCCGGGCCGCGTTGACGTCCCGGTCATGTATGGCGCCGTACCCGGCGCAGATCCACTCCCGCACGTCCAGCGGCAGCGCGGGCACCCGGTACCCGCAGACCGAGCAGGTCTTGGACGACGGGTAGAACCGGTCGACCACGACCAACGTCCGCCCGTACCAGGCGTACTTGTACTCCAACTGAGCACGCAGTTCGGACCAGGCCGCGTCCGAGATCGCGCGGGCCGGCGTGCGGTTGCCCAGCATGTTGCGCACGGCCAAGTCCTCGATTACGACCGTTTGGTTTTCACGGACGAGTCGAGTGGTCAGTTTGTGCAGATGGTCCCGCCGCCGGTCGGCGATCCGGGCGTGCACGCGGGCGACCTTCACCCGCGCCTTGTCCCGATTCCTCGAACCCTTCTCCTTGCGCGCCAGCTCCCGCTGCGCCCGGGCCAGGCACTCACGGTCCTGCTTCTCGAACCTCGGATTGGCGACCTTCTCCCCGGTCGAGAGCGTCACCAGAGCGGTGATCCCCGCGTCGACCCCGACGACCGGGTTCGGCGCCGACCGCAACGGACCAACCGAGGCGTCCTGGCACAGCATGGAAACAAACCAGCGCCCCGCGCTGTCACGCAACACCGTCACCGTACTCGGCTCCACGCCCTCGGGCAGCGGACGCGACCATACGACATCCAGAGGCTCAGCCATCTTCGCCAGCCTCAACACGCCGTCGCGGAATGTGAAAGCGGAACGAGTGTATTCCGCCGAGAACCTCGACTTCTTCCGCGACTTGAACTTCGGGTAACCTGCCCGCTTCGCCCAGAAGTTCACGAACGCGCCCTGCAGATGTCGCAATGCCTGCTGGAGCGGCACACAGGATACCTCGCCCAGGAACGCCAACTCCTCAGTCTGCTTCCAGCCGGTCAACAGGGCGGAGGACTCTGCATAGCCGATCCGACGCGACTCCTGGAACCAGGCGGTAGTTCGAGCTTCAAGCGCCTTGTTGTACACCAGGCGCACGCAACCGAATGTACGGCCCAACTCAGCAGCCTGCTCGTCCGTCGGATAGAAGCGGAACTTAAACGCACGCTTCACTAACTCTCGCCCCATACCTCACGCGATATCAGATGTGCTTACAGGAAAGGGAATCTCATGCGAAACACCGGAGGGAAGGGCTTCCTCCCCGCCCTGAAGGACGGGGTCTCCGCCCTAGATTCGCGATGACTGATCTGACACCGCCCGACGCGACGCTCGAGGCGTTCCGGGACCAGGTACGCGGCGCGATGAAGGTCTTCGACGCCGAGGACTTCGCCGCGTGGCAGGCGGACCGGCACATCCCGAGATCCGCCCTCGCCCTGCTCGCCGGCCAGGGACTTTTCCGGGCCCGGTGGGCGGACGGCGCCTACGCCGGCATCGGGCAGATGACCGTGCTGATCGAGGAGCTCTTCCGGCACGACTCGGGGCTCGCCATCGCGGCGATGGGGCAGAGCGAGATCTTCATCGGCGCGCTCACCCGGCACGGCTCCTCGGCGGCCCACGCGGAACTGCTCGAGGACGCGTTGGCCGGGCGGGCCGTGGGCTGCTTCGCCGCGACCGAGCCGCAGGGCGGCGCGCAGCTCGCCGGCATCCGCACCCGCGCGGTGTCCGAGGAGGGCGGCTGGCACCTGCGCGGCACGAAGCGCTACATCTCGAACATCGGCAGGGCCACCCACGCGGTGCTGCTCGCGCGCACCGACAAGGCCGAGAACGCCGCCGACCTGTCGCTGTTCATCGTCCCGCTCAGCACCCCGGGCGTGACCGTGGACGGGTTCTTCGACTCCTCGGGCGTGCAGTCGTGCGACGTGGGCCAGCTCACCGTGGACGCGCGTCTGCCGGCCGACGCTCTCCTCGGTAGCCCCGGCCTCGGCCTGCTCTACGCCTCGCACCTGCTCCAGTTCGAGCGCCTGGCGATCTGCGCCCTGCTGCTCGCCGGGGGCGAGTCCGCGCTCGAACTCGCGGCCGGGTTCGCGCGCGGCCGGCACACCGACGGCGGCCGGGTCATCGACAAGCAGGTGATCCGCCATCACCTCGCGACGGCGCGGGCGGAACTGTGGAACCTGCAGAGCAGGTTCGCCGAGATCCTCGCCTTCGCCCGGCGCGAACAGGCGCTGCCGCCGCACCAGATCTCCGCCCTGAAGCTGAGCGCGGGCAAGCGGGTGCTGGAGATCATCGACCTGTCGGTGCAGATATTCGGCGCCCGCGGCAACACCGCGGCCTTCCCGCTGGAGAGGCTCTGGCGCGACTGCCGGATCGCCCGCGTCGGCGGAGGCACCGATGAAGTGCTCTCCGACATGGTCGCCTCGTTCGTCGATCGACCCGACCGCGGCGTGGAGAAGTACCTCTCCGAAGCGCGCGAGCTCGACGTGCCGCTGCCGTCGGTCGCCCGAGGGCCGCGCGCCACGGCGCTAGTCCGATGACGGTAGCCGAAGTCTCCTCCGCCGGTCAGCAGCAGCACGACGTGCGCGCTCCCGCGGCGGAGGGGAAACCACCCTCGCTGTGGCTCAGCCGCGACTACCTGGGCCTGTGGACCGGCGACGCGATCTCCGCGCTCGGCACCAGCATGTCGACGATCGCCTACCCGCTGCTGGTGCTCTTCTCCTCCGGCTCGGTCGCCCGCGCCGGAGTGATCACCGCAGCCGCCATGATCGGGTCCTTGCTCACCACGCTGTGGGGCGGAGTGCTCGCGGACCGGGTCTCGCGCAAGGCTCTACTCTTCGTCTGCCCGCTGATCGAGGCGGTCGCGGTCGGCGCCGTCGCGCTGCTCGTGCTGCACGGCCGCCCCGGCATCGCCGTCCTCGCGGGCGCCGCCTGCGTCGGCGGGCTGGCCGGCGGCGTGCGCACCGCCGCGCGCAACCCGGCCCTGCGACGCATCGTGCCCAAGGAGCAGATGGCCGTCGCCTCCAGCCAGCTGCAGGGCCGGGACATGGCCGCCCAGTTCTTCGGCAGTCCCCTCGGCGGCCTGCTGTTCTCCGTGGCGAGATGGCTGCCGTTCGGCGTCGACTCGGTCACCTTCCTGTTCTCCTCGCTCGGCGCCGCCCTGATCCGCCGCCCGCTCGGCCCGGACCGCGCGACGGACGACGCGGAGCGCCGCGGGGTGCTCGCGGACCTCCGGGACGGCCTCGGCTACGTGCAGGGGGTGCCGTTCCTCAAGTTCGTCGCATTGTGGACTCCCGCGATCAACATGGTGGCCGGCGCGTACTTCCTGCTCTTCATCGCGGTGCTGAAATACCGCGGTGCCGGGCCGACCGCCATCGGCCTCGTCAACTCGATCGCGCTGCTCGGCGGCGTGACCGGCGCGGTGATCGGACCGATGATCCTGCGCCGCGTCCAGGCCAGGCGGGTCCTGCTGGCCGCCTGCTGGATCTTCACCGGGGCCGCCGCGCTCACCGCGATCCTCCCGTCACCCGTGGAGATCGGCGGCGCGGTGTTCCTGGTGGTGCTCGCGGTGGTCCCGGTCAACGCGCTCTTCGCCGCCTACCAGGTCAGGCTCGTGCCCGACGAGTACAGCGGCAGGGCGTCGGCGGTGGTGGGCTTCGGCTCCCAGGCGCTGCAGTGGATTGGCCCGCTCGTCGCCGGAACCCTGGCCGACGCCCTCGGCGCGCCCACCGCGCTTCTGCTCGTCGCCGCCGCGCTCGTCCCGTTGGCGGTGGCGCCGCACCTGAGCTCGTCGCTCGCTCTGCTCGAGCAGCCCGTCGAGCAGGTCGCGGAACACCACGGAACAACCGACAAGTGAAAGGGAGCAAGCCGCGATGACCCAGATTCTCGCCCTCCAGGAACTCGAGGCCGAGCAGGACCCGCGCGTCGCCATCTGCTTCAGCGTGTGGGCCAGCACGCTGTAAGCGCCGTCAGCACGTACGGCCTGCCGGGACTCCCGGCAGGCCGTACGTCGTTCGCGGCGGATCGGCGGCTCAGGCCGCCCGGACTTGGCCAGGCCAGAGCATCCGGGGAATGGCGTCGCTCGGATCCACCCCGAGCTCGTCGCGCAACAGCATGCGGTACTGGTGGAATCTGCGGTGCGCGTCGGCGATCTCGTCGGCCTGCAGACACGACTTGACGGCGATGCGCCGCGGCCCCTCACGCAGCGGATCGGCCTGGGCCGCGGCGTCGGCGAGCTCCAGGACCAGGGCGTGTCGCCCCTGGCCGAGGAAGCTCTCGGCCAGGGCCTCCAGCGCCTGCATACGCCGCAGCTCCCACTTCTCCTGGTAGGGCTGCAGCCAGTCGACGTCCCAGCCGAACAGGAGCGGGTAGCGCAGCAGGTTCCACATCCCGAGGAAGTCGTCGTGGCTCCCGCCCGCGCCGCCGCGCCCGGTCGTGGGCACCGCCCATTTCGCCGCGAGCCGGTAGTCCACGTGCACGTCCTCGTGCAGCGCGATCGAGGCGTTGGAGACCTGCAGCAGCCTTCCGTCAGTGGCCTGATTGAGCCGCCAGAGCGTCTGGCGCAGGCGGGCGGTCGCCCGGGGCGCGGGCACGTCCGGCCACAGGCGGCAGGCCAGATCCTCGCGGTGCAGCGGGCCCTCGCTCAGGGCCAGGGCGGCGATCAGCTTCTGCTGCCTGCCGCCGAGATCGATCACCTCGAGTTGCCGGCGGCAGATGAACCCCGGCAACAACGTCACGTGCAATGGACTGGTCCCGGCCTTGGCCATGGTCGTCTCCGTATCTCCCTTGTAGGCGCTTGTGCGTTGTGTGCTCGGATGAGCGGGACTCAGGCGAAGAGGTCGACGCCCGGGCCGTCGAGGATCCGGCGGACCGTCAGGAGCACGCCTGCGGAGCCGCTGGAGAGATCCGCGCTGAACCGGAGCGCGCCGGTGCCGAGGAAGCGGACGCCGTCGCCGTGCGGAACCGCGTACTTCAGCAGTCCCGTGGCGACCTTGACGGCGCGTTCGCGGTCGGTCGGCTCACCCGTCAGCGCGGCGTGCTCGGTCAGGAAGTGGGCCAGTCCGGCCAGCCCGGCGTAGAGCCCGGACTCCATCGCGCACGGCTTGTCGGCGTCGGCGACGATGCGCGGCAGGGCGGCGGCGAAGCGCTCGTTACACGCGGCCTCGGTGTGGACGTAGCGGGTGAGGGCGGTGCCGACGCCGGCCGAGCCGATGCCGAGGTACGGCATGGCCCTGCGGACCACGGCGTTGTCGGAGAACGACAGCGCGCCGTCCGGCAGCTCCATCGCCCGATCCAGTTCCTCGTGCAGCAGCCGGCTCCCCGCGGCCAGGTAACGGACCACGCCCGTCTCCTCGAACAGCCGGTGCAGGAAGAGCGCGAGCCCGGAACGGCCGTGGAAGAGCCCGCGGGCGTCCCGGGCGCCGAGGAACGGGAGCAGATCGGAGGCCTGCGCGATGAAGTCGCCGGCCGCGACGGCCCGGTCCAGGGCGCGCGCGTCGCCGGTTCGGCGGTACAGGTCGAGCCACAGGAGCCCGACCCCGGCCCGGCCTCCGGCGAGGGTGGCGCAGGAGGCGGTGAGCGGGTGGTTCTCCGCCAGCAGGGCGAGGTCGTTCGCCTCATCGAGGTGGCCGAGCTGAGCCAGCACCCTGGCGATCCCCGCCACGCCCGCATCGAGCCCCGGTGGAAGTTCTTCGCGCAGCGACACGGCGTCTCGGCGAAGTCGCTTCTCCACGGCTTCCGGCACCGCGACCCCGGCCCGCAGCAGCGCGTGGACGACACCGGCGGTCCCGTACCCGACGCACACGGTGTTGGTGGCGAAGGCGGTCGGCGGGGGTGGGAAGACCCACGCCTCCCTGTCGCAGTCGGCCATCGCGAGCAGCCCCGCGGCCAGCCGGTCGGACAGCCGCGCGAGGCAGCCGGTCGGGTCGGCGTCGACTTCGTCGGGGGTCGGTGTGTTCGGGTCGAGACCGGGGCCGGACGGGTAGAAGGCCGTGGCGCGGGCCCAGAGATCCGCGGGCGGGGGCATGATGGCTGCCATATCGCGTCGGAGCAGCTCCTGCGTCCCGTCCGGCAGAAGCCTGCCGCGTCCGCGGAAGGCCCCGTACCTGTAGTGGACGGTCCGCGAGTCCCGATAGTGCCGATCGGTGAGCACGTACGCCCCTTCCTCGCCGTCCAGGGCGTCGGCCAGCCGGTCGAGCAGGCGCCGAGCGGTGTCGGTGTCGGGCGGGTACAGGGCACAGAACTTGCCGGTCTGGGGCCGTGGCGCGTGCTTGTGGTGGAGGAAGAGGTAGAAGCGCCGGGTGGCGAGGTGCTTGAACGGCACGTTCTCGGAGAAGCACGCCTCAGCCACCGTGTCGAGCACCGACTGGACGCGGCTGATCTGCGCCGAGACATGAATCTTCCAGCCCTGCTCGACTTCGGGGAGCCCGGGACGCGACCAGAAGGCCCAGATGTCGCGTTCGCTCCGGTGCCAACCCTCCGCTACGGCCCCGGGGCCCAGCCGCGGCCCGGGATCGCGCACCGTCGAGAACGGGGCGTAGTACTCGCTATCGGCGAGCGCTGTTTCAAGGACGTCGAACAAGGGAGTCTCCTGCGTGGGCGGTGAGGGAGGACCAGGCCGGGACGGGTGCCGCCTTCGCCTGGACGGCCAACTCGCGGGCGTAGAGATGGGTGATGTAAGGCAACGAGTACATCGCGCGGTGAGCAGTCGCTTCGTCGCCCGGCGAGGTCAGTGCGCCCTTTTCGATCATCGACTCGAATTCGATGCAGGCCCGGTCTGGTGCGACGCCCGTGATCGCGGTGACATCGCGCACGGTGAACCGCGTCGAGGGCGCCAGTTCCGCCAGGCCTTGCACGATCACCTGGTGCAAGGGGCTCAGGCAACGCCATTCGCGGGCCGCGCGAGCGCGAACCCGGACGTCACCGACCTCCAGATGATCCAGCACCGTGTCAGGGGCCGAAAGGCGTGCGGCGTACTCGGCCGGGCGAAGGTGCGGGAGCGCGGCGAGCTTGAGCCCCACCGCGCGGATCGTCAGCGGGAGCATGCCGCACAGGGTGACGAGGCGTTCGGCCGCGGCGGGATCGGACCGCACCCGGCTGGAACCGGCGATCTGGGCGAGCAGGGTGAGCGCCTCGTCGGCGGACAGCGGCGGAACCCGTATCCGGCGGGTCGGCGAGAGGCCCGCCAATTGGCTGCACGCGGTGACGATGGTCGAGCCGCGGCCACCCGGCAGCAGCAGTCGCACCGTCTCCTCGTCGGGAGCGTCGTCGAGGATGAGCAGAACGCGACGGGTGGAGGACCACAGACGCCATCGCGCCGCCTCGCGCTCGGGATTGACGGAGGTCGGTTCCGGCCGGCCCGTGTAGGCCAGAAGCTCCGCCACGACCGACATCAGGGGCCTTGCCGAGCCGTCGGTTTCGCGGAGCCGAACGAAGATCCGTCCATCGGGAAATTCACGATCCAGCTCATGGGCGGCGCGCAGTGCGAGGGCTGTCTTTCCGACGCCGGGCTGTCCCACCAGCAAGCTGACGGCGCCGCCAGCCGCCGCGACCTCCACCAGGTCGGCCATGGCGGCCGTTCGTCCGACGAAGTCCGCGTTCTCCGGGGGCAGATCCACAGCCAGGGCCTGGCGCCGAGTACGTACGCGGGCATCGCTGCCCACATCCGCGAGGATGACGCGGTACGCGGATTCCGCCACCGGGCTCGGCGAGAGGCCCAATTCGCGGGCCAGCAGCTTGCGCGATTCGTCGTACTCGGCGAGCGCCTCGGCGCGGCGACCCGAGCGATACAGGGCCGTCATCCGGGCGACCTGCAGCCGCTCCCGCAGGGGATGCCGCTCGAGCAGGTCGCGGGCGGCTTCGGCGACCTCGTCGGCCAGCCCCGCCTCCAGCGCGGCATCGGCCCAGTCCTCGCACACGGCCGTATAACGCACCTCGAGCCGATCGGCCTCGGCCCGAACGGACTCCGAGGCAGCCAGCTCGCCCAGCGGCGGTCCGTCCCACAACCGCCGCGCCCGGCCCAGGATCTCCGCCGCCCGTTCGACGGCGCCGCGGTCGGCCGCCTCGCGTCCGGCCCGAGCCAAGGCCGACAGGTGCAGGGCGTCGAGCTCGTTCTCGCAGACGCGCAGCTGGTAGCCGCCGGATCGGAGCACCAGCCGGTCCTCGGCGCCGGCCTCCTGCAGGATCCGGCGGATCCCGAAGACATACACCTGCAGGTTCTTCCGCGCAGTCCGAGGCGGGTCCTGCCCCCACACGGCCTCGGTCAGCGAGTCGAGCGAGACCGCGGTCCCGGCACGGCACAGCAGCATCGCGAGTACGAGCCGCTGCTTGAGCGGCCCGAGCAGCACCTCGCGGTCACCGACCCGGGCCCTGAGCGGACCCAGCACGGAGAAGCGCAGGATCGGGGACGTAGACGAGAACGCGACGGCGTTCGGCGCGGATCGCGGCATTCTCAACTCCAGCCGGTCGTCAGCGGCCGGCGACCAGGTGTCGGCGAGCCGAGATCAATCCTGCTGGGAACGGCGTAGCCGGTCATCGGTGCCGGGCACCCAGAATTCGCCGTCCGCCCCGCCCGAACCGGTCCGCACGCCCCCATGAATCAAGAGCGGAAGGTAGGGACGCGATGCCGAAAACTATGAAGGCCATGACAACCCTTGCGATTGTCATGGCCTCTGACCTGCGGTAACTCGCGAGTGGACGATACTGGGATTGAACCAGTAGCCTCTTCCGTGTCGGTGAAGAGGTCAGCTCACTATTTGCCGATCGAGAGAAACCGCTCTAGTCCCCTGCCGTGCGGCTTGTCAGATCTGGCGATTCGTAAGCTATGCGGTTGACGGCAGTTTCGCGCAGTTGCGCACATCGCCGCTCCCCGGTTCCGCTCCCTCCACCGGGCGTGGGCCGCGTTCGTTCAGCAGTTGCGCGGCGGAGCCTCGGCCCTCGGCCAGCAGGCCGAGCAGGAGTTCCGCTTTACTGACCGTCGAGGCGCTTGCGACGTTGTTGACCTGACGCGGCGAAGGCCGCAGGATGCGCCTATCTGATCCTCGACGGCACGCTGATATCGACCGACCGGCTGGCCGAGACGAAGGTCTCGAGGAAAGGCCGAGAGTTCGGCGGCGTGATTCAGGCGCTGGTGGACTTGGCAGGCGAACCATTGTGGGTCTCGAACGTCCTTCCGGGCTCCACACACGACGTGACCGCCGCCCGCGAACTGGTCCTCGCGATCGCTTGGCACTACACCGCCGAGATGCCGATCCTGGCCGACTGCGGGTGCGAAGGCGCAGGCTGCGGCGTCCTGACTCCGGTGCCGCACCGCACCGACGGCATACCGCTGCGCGTCACGCACGCACCTGCAACAAGCTGCTACGTGGCCTGCGCTGCCTCGGCGAGCGCGGCTTCGCGGTCCTGACCGAACGCTGCAAATCACTCGAACACGTCACGCTCAGCCCAAGACGAATCACCCAGATCGCCCGTGCCGCGCTCGTCATCATGCGATTCGAACACCGAATGATGAGCTGAAGCTCGCGGGGATCACCTCAATGTCCTTGGGAGGCCTGTGCCGACGACATGTCGACGATGACCCTCGCCGCGAAAGACAGGTGACCGATTCCTGCCCGCGGGTCCGCAGTGAGCACTGCGCAGGGGCTTCCCGGCCCGGACCGCGGTGTACCGGTTCTCCCGGTGCCGACGGGGCCGGATGTGCATCGCATGTAGTATGTCAGGCTGATACGGCGAGTTGTGACTGATGGGGGTTCCGATCGTGGAAGCAACGGTCAACGCGTTCCTGTACGAAAACGCGCGAGGGCGGGAAGACAACGAGGCGTGCGGCCCGTTCCACATCGGCTTCGACGCCGAGAACGAACTGATCTACCTGAACTACGCGGTCCCCGAGGCGGGCGCCTCGCCGTCGTCCGAGGACATCGCGGCGCTGGTCGCGGCGTTCGAGAAGCGCTCGCGTACGCCGCGCCTTGAGTTCGCGACGGCCGGCGCGCCCGACGTCGAGCCGGCGCTGCTGGCCGCCGGGTTCAGCGTCGAACACCGGATGCCGTTCATGATCGCGACTGCGGAGTCGCTCGTCGCGGTGCCGCAGCCGGACGGCGTCGAGATCGTCGTGTTCACCCAGGCGGACGCGGAGACCGTGCCGGACGAGGCGCTGCGCGGGATCGCGCTGGTGCAGCACGAGGCGTACGAGGAGTCGACGCCGACCGAGGAGGAACTCGACAGCAGCGTCCCCGGCATGCGCGCGCAGCTCGAGCACGGAGGCACCTACGTGCTCGCCCGTGGCGCCGCGGGATCGGCCGACGCCGGCGCGCCGATGGGAGGCGGAGCGCTGGCCGTGCCCCGCGTCGGGACCACGGAGGTCGGCGGGGTCGCCGTCATGGACCAGTACCGGCGGCGCGGCATCGGAGCCGCTGTGACGCACCGGCTCACTCAGGTGGGATTCGACAGCGGGCTGGAGTGCCTGTGGCTGACGCCCGCGGGCGTGGACCAGCAGCGCTTGTACCTAACCATGGGCTACCGGAGCGGCGGCGACATGCTCTTCATCTCCAAGCCCTGATGCGGTAGGCCGACAGGCTGGCAGGTGGCTGTGATCATCGCACGGCGCTTCGGTGCCGTCGGCCGGCGGCGGCGAGATGCCCCCGGGGCCGAGCGGGTCCGGCGCCACCTCGGCACGACGCTCGTCACGTGGGCCGAGGTCGCCGAAGAGTTCCGCGAATGAGGAACTCATACGGGTAGGAGGATCGGATGTCGTTCGGGATCGTCGCCATCGGGGAAGCCCTCGGTGAGCCGGTGGAGATCACTGACGCCGTGATCGGGGAGTACGCGGCCAACGAGGAGACCGTGCGGTCGTGGGGGTATCGGCGCTTCCACCGTGCCGAGGACGGGGTGCTCCTCACGGATCTGGCGGTGCGGGCGGGCGAGGCGGCTTTGAAGGAGGCGTCGACGGATCCTGCGGAGCTCGATCTGGTGGTGCTGGCCCTCGCGGACTTCGCCGAGTACCTGTGCTGGGACGCGGCGGCCTCGGTGCAGGGCCGGATCGGGGCGGTCAACGCCGAGGCGATGCTGCTCAACCAGGCGTGCAGCTCCGGAACGATAGCCTTCGACGCCGTCGCCGGGCGGTTCGCGACCCATGGGAACTACCGGAACGCGCTCATCGTCACGGCGAACCGGGTCTGCGACACCTACCAGAGCCGGATGGACTCCACCTCGACCGTGCTGTCGGACGGCGCCGCCGCGGCGTTGGTGCGGCGCGGCCACGGGCAGTGCCGCTGGCTGGCCACCGAGACGATCACCGACGGCCGGTACGCCGACTTCTTCCGGGTGGACGTCGGCGGAACCGCTCAGCCCTTCGGCGGCTCCGGGGCGGTCGTTGCGGAGGGGATGCGGGTGCGCAACCCGCTCGACCGGCTCGGCGAACTGCTCGAGAACGACGCGCGCCGGATGCTGGCCTTCGTCCGGACGCTCGGCGGCAACATGCGCGTGGCCGTGGACCGGACCTGCGCCCGCACCGGAACCGAGATCGGCGATATCAAGAGGTTCATCCACCTCAACGACAACCGGAAGGCGGCGGCCGACATCGCCCGGGCGCTGGGCGTTCCACTGGAGCGGCTCACCAACGACCTGGCCCTGGAGCACGGCCACTTCGGCACTGCCGACCAGCTGCTCGGCCTGCGTCGGCTCCTGCAGACCGGCGAACTCCAGGACGGCGACCTGGTCGCACTGACCTCCCTCGGCAGCGGGATGCACTGGGCTGTCACCCTGCTCCGCGTGTGAGCGACCGAAGGCGCGGCGCCACGGTGAGGGCGCCGCGCCGCGTGCCTGTTCGACGGATGCCGGTGGCAGCCGCGTCTCGGCAGACGAGGTCTCAGTAGTCGGATGCCAGCACCCAGATGGCCGATCCGGATCTCAGCGCCCGGCCGACCATTCCGGATCACGGCCGGCGGGGTGCCAGGTCTCGTCGGCAGCGGCCAGGCTCACCCGGTCGCCGGTACGGACCATGCCGCCGGTCACGACTCTCGCGCTCATGCCGCGCAGGCGCAGCTCCCGGCCGACGCGCGAGTTGACGAACAGCACCGCGTCCCAGCCGAAGCGCGTCTGGAACTTGCTGCATCCCAGATGCAGTTCGGTCGTCGCCTCGATGACCGCCGAGCCGATCTGCAGCCGGGTGCCGGGAGGGACGTTCCGGATGCTCAGGTCGAACTCGAGGTAGAGCTGATCGCCGGCGAGCTGCCAGCGCTCGCGGTCCTGCGCCACCAGAGCCGCGCACCGCGCGTTCATCACGGTGATCTGCCGGTTGACGTCGGGAGTGCCGGTGATCTTGTCGCGGCTGCCGCGCCGTTTCCACATGTCGCCGACCAGACCCTCGGCGACGTCGAGCACGCCCGCGTCGAGCACCTCCCGTCCGCCGACCTCCGGCCGGCGGACGATCATCTCCACGGTGCCGTCGTCGGTCGGCGAGTCGCGAATGTGGTCGAGTCCCGCCATGAGGCCGGCCCGCTTGAGAAAGGTCGCCATTACAGCGTGACCGCCTGTCGATCGATGTTGCGGGAAGCGGCCGGGCCCGGAGCGGGCAGCGGGTCGAGCCCGCGGGCTGAGACGGCGCCGCTCATCCCGCCGTACCCGCCGCTTCCCCCAGACCTTCGGCGACCAGGGCGACGAGCTCGCCCACGGTGCGCACGGCCATGTAGGGGCGCAGGTCGAGCTTGACCGGCAGTTCCTGTTCCAGCTCGACCATCAGGGCCAGAGCCTTCAGGCTCGACCAGTCGTCGATGTCCTCGAACCTCGACTCGGCGGTCAGCACCGCCGGGTCCAGGTCGGTGATCGAGGCGACCATCGCGGTGATCCGGGGCGCCAGCCCCGTCGTCGGGTCAGACATCGGCGGTTTCGCTTTCCAGGTGGATCCATCCGGGCACCAGTCGGGGCCGCGGTTCGAGCGCCAGCTCGCGGGTCGGCCCCGACCCGGCGCCGGGGGTGAAGCCGGCCTCCTGGTAGAAGGCCGCCGCGGGGGCGTTGCGCGCGGTGGGGATGAAGTCGGCGGACAGCCGCGCCGCGCCGTGCCGCGCCGCGAGCTCGGCCACCCGGTGCAGGACCGCGAACTCGATGCCCCGGGAGAACACCCGGCAGCTCATCACGAAGTTCTCGATCGTCCACTGCTCGGGCGAGGTCGCGAGCAGGACGGCGCCGACGGTGTCCTCCGAGCCGAACCGGTCGGCGACGTCGAAGACGAGGATCCTGCGGTCGCCCGCGGCCATGGCCTCGGCGATCTGTGCTTCCGTCCAGCGGGCGTTGGTGGTGTTGAACTGGTTGGTGCGGTGCAGGAGCTGGTGGATCCGGGGCGTCGCGTACGCGTCGGCCTCCCGGACCCGGACGCGCAGCTGCAGGCTCTGCAGGAAGGCCTGCGTGCTGCCGGCCTCGGCGAAGACCGTGCGGCGCCGGGCCTCGGCCTGATAGCGCCCGGTACGCGCCAGATCGGTCTCGGTCAGGTGCAGGACGTCGAAGCCGCCGGCGCCGAGCAGCCGGCCGGCATGGTCGGCCGGGTCGCCCTCGGCCCGCACGACGCGGACGTCGGGCAGGGAGCCGCGGACCAGTTCGCATTCGAAGGCGCTGTCGTCGAAGAACACCATGCTGTCCAGACCCACGTTGAGCGTCCCGGCCAGCTCCCGCAGGTTCTCGTCCTTCGGCGACCAGTTGACCGCCTGGGCCGCGAAGTCGTCGGCGCGCAGCACCATCGCAGGGTGCTCGGCGAAGACCTGGGCGACCGGCTCGGGGCTGTTCTTGCTGCACACCGCGAGGAGCACGCCCTGCCGGCGGAGCATCTTCGCGCGCCGCTGGACTTCGAGGTAGGCGTTGCCCGGGTAGAGCGGTCCCAGGTCGATGCCGGCGGGCCCGTCGTCGCCGACCACCCCGCCCCACAGGGTCTGGTCCAGGTCCAGGACCAGAACCTTGCGGGACAGCCCGGCCAGGGCACGGCAGAACGCCGCCGCCTCGGTCGCGTAGAGGTCCTCCATGCCGGGCGACCAGGCCATCCGGGCGAAGCGGTAGCGCCGTTCGTCGCGCAGCGCGACGGGCTCGCTCGCGGCCAGCGTCTCGAGGTCCAGGACGTGGATCCGCGACGAGCGTTCGGGCAGGTCGAGCAGCGCCAGGTTGGCTCGCCGCCAGGCGCGGCCGAGGGCGGCGCGGCTGCGCTGCGCGATGAGCGTCCGGTATTCGAGGGCTGAGAGCGGCACGGTGTGCAGCAGCAGCGTGGCGCCCGTGCGCTCGGCGAAGCCCTCCGCCAGCTCGCCGATCTCGGCGGCCCGCGCCGTGACGTGCGCATCCAGCGCCGCGAGGTCGGTGGGGTCCCAGTCGCCCGGCAGCAGGGCCTCGTCGTGCACGAGGCAGAGCACGACGTCCGGTGCGAAGCCGGCCAGCGGCGAGGCCGGATCGCCGAGATCGAGGGCCAGCCGGCCGTAGCCGGTCAGCTGGATCTCGGCGTCGATCCCGGCCCCCAGCAGCGCGGTGCGCAGCAGCGGCAGGACGCCGTCCGCGGTGAAGGTGCCGGTGAGACCGATCCGCAACGGCCGCAACGGACGGTCCGGACCGGCGACGAGCCGGGCCGGGACCCCGGCCAGCAGGCCGCCGGCCTTCGCCCGCTCTGCCGTCCCGGTCAGGGCCTGGATTTCGGGGAACAGCCCGGGGTCCGGGGCCGCGCCGTCCTCGCGGAGACGGCGCAGCCGGGCGAGCACGTCCGCCGTACGCGGCCCGCTCATCGGTCACCTCCGAGGCGACCCGCGGCCGCGCGCCGGGCGTCAGGTATGGTCCCACGGCCGGACGGGCCGTGGCTGCGCGGGCGGACACCCCGCCGGCGGAGCCGGTGAACCGCGAACCTCAACTCTCATCCACCTCTTCGTGCGGACCGGGCAGGGGTTGGACTCCTCCGCTCGCAGGCGGAGGAGGACGTCAGATCCGGATCAGCGTGACCGCCCAGTGCATGCCGCCGCCGAGGGTGGTCAGGGCGACGATGTCGCCGTTCTGGAGTTCGCCGGCCTGGAGCAGCCGGTTCAGGGCGAGCATCTGGTCGGCCGAGCCGAAGTGGCCGAGGTCCAGGGCCAGCTCGCCGGTCAGTCGCTCCAGCGGAACGCCGAGCACCTTGGCGATCTCGGTCATCGCCTGCTGGTTGTCGTTGAGGTGGATGAACCTCTTGATCTCGCCGACCTCGATGCCGGTGCGGGCGCAGGCGCGGTCGACCGCCTCCCGCATGTTGCCGCTGAACTTCTTGAAGAACTCCAGCATCCTGCGGGCGTCGTTGCCGAGGATCTCGGCGACCCGGCCGAGCGGGTTGGCCTGCTTCTGCAGATCGTCCATGTCGGCCGCCCCGGAGACGCCGAAGGGCTGGGCGGTGCCGCCGACCTCCATCCGGAAGAAGTTCGCGTAGCGGCCGTCGGTGATGGTCTCGGTGGCCAGCCACTGTCCGCGCTCGTGGCCCCGGCGCGCCAGGATCGCCACGGCGCCGTCCGACATGACGCTCGTGCTCGCCTCCATCCGGTTCTGGTAGGTGTCGCAGATCCGGTTGGCCGAGACGATGAGCGCGTTCTGATAGTTCTCGTGGGTCGCGAACCGGCCGGCGGCGGTGTCGAAGGCCATCACCCCGGCGCAGCACGCCTGGTTCACCAGGACCGCCTCGGCGTTGACCGCGCCGATCCGGCCCTGCAGGGCGGCCGCCGCGTCCCAGCACAGGTATTCGGCGAAGTCCGCGATGGCGAGGATCACCAGGTCGACCTCGGAGGCGTCCAGCGACGCGTCCTTCAGGGCCTCCTCGCACGCCCGCACGGCCAGGTCGGTGATCAGTTCCTCGTCGCCGGCACGGCGGAAGTGCCGGTAGCCCCACGACCGCACGGTCTCGTGGCTGTTCGTGTACTGCGAGATCACCGAGTCGGTGACCTCGGTCTCCTCGCCGAGGGCCTCGCCGATGGCGACGATCCCGTACGTCATCTCAGTCTCCTGCAGTCATGGTCGGAACGACGGGGCCGGTCATGCGGACGCGGCGGGTACGGCCGCCTCCGGCGCGGCGGCCGGCTCTTCGGCGGGGGCCGGGCCCCCGCCGTCGCCGAGCCGCTCACGCAGCATCACGGTGGGGATCAGCAGCAGCAGACAGCCCACCGCCAGGCCCGCCACCAGCGGCACGCCCTTCCCAAGTGGCAGCAGGGCGGCGGCGATCACCGGGCCGACGATCGCGCCGCCGGTGATCGCGAACCCGAACAGAGCGTTGGCCCGGCCCCGGACCCGGCCGTCGATGACGTCGTTGAGCAGTGCCGCCAGTACCGGCGTCACCATCACCTCGCCCACCGCGAACGGCACGCTGGCGACGTAGAGCAGGGCGAGCGCCGAGGTCCCGCTGGACCGGCCGGCGAACAGCACCAGGAGCCAGCTGACCGCCCACAGCAGCCCGGAGAACGTCAGCAGGGTGGTCTGCCGGATCCGGCCCAGGCGCGGGATCACCGCGAACTGGGCCACGATGACGACCACGACGTTGACGACGAACGAGCCGGAGATGCCGCGCGGGGAGACCGCGTGGTTGATCGTCAGGAAGCCCGGCAGGACCGAGTTGAACAGGCCGTAGTAGAAGATCGAGGCCAGGCTCATGATCGCGAGGATCAGCAGTACCACGGGGTTGCCGACCACCGTGCGATAGGACGGCGCGGGCTCCGCGTCCCCGTCGTCCTCGCTCCGGGGCGGCACCTCTCGCGGTGCCGCCGCCTTCCCGGCCTTGCCCGGCATGACCACCACCAGGATCACGGCGATGCACAGGTAGGAGAGGGCGTCGAGGGTGTAGAGCAGTTGGTAGCGCTCGAGTGTGCCGTTCACCAGCAGGCCGCCGACCAGGACGCCGAGGCCGATCGCGGCGTTGAAGACGCCGAACTGGAGCCCGAAGAAGGCGCGCAGCTCCTTCGCCGGCACCGCCGTGGCGAACATCGTCCGGATGACCGTGCCGTTGCCGCCCGCCGCGATCCCGCCGAGCACCGCCACCGCGATGGCGATCCAGGCCTTGTCGGCGAACGCGTAGAAGAAGGTGCCGCAGGCGCCGATCACCATCACCGTGGGCATCACGATCCGGTGGCGGAACCGGTCGATGGCGGAGCCCCAGGCCAGCCCGGCGGCGAACGAGGTGACCGCGGTGACCGCGAGCGTCGCCGCCGCTATCCGGATGTTGATGTGCCGTGCCTGGCTCAGGTAGATGAGGAGGAAGGGCAGCACCATGCCGACGCCGAAGGCGTTGATGAAGTCGGCCACGAGCAGGATCCGGGCGCGGCCGGACAGCCGCGTGAGCACGCTCAGCAGGCTGTCGCCGGACCTCTTGCCGTCCGCGGGTGCGTCGTTCTCGTCCATACCGTCCTCGGGTGCGTCGTTTTCGGGTGCGGTGTCCATGGCGGCGCTCACCGGCTCGGGTCCACGTCGGCGCACCAGATGGTGCGACCGGCGACCGGGAGGAATCCGTGGCCGGGGAGCGTCTCGGCGAGTTCGCGCTGGCCCTGCTCCTCGGCGACGGCGGTCACGGTGGCCGCGCCGGCCTCGTCGGCCAGCCGGGCCGTCGCGGCGAGCAGTGCCGCCGCGACGCCCTGCCCGGCGGCTTCGGCCAGGACGTGGGCGGCGAGCACGGCGCCGTCCTCGCCGGCGGCGAGCGGGCTCAGCGCCAGCCAGCCGAGGGCTCGGCCCGAGGCCCGGCAGACCAGCAGCGGGCCGGTGCCGTCCTCGATCAGCTCTGTGCGGATCTCGTCCGGGTCCGAGGTCATCCGCGCGCCGCCCGGCATGCTCGCCTCGGCGACCGTGCGGGCGGCCAGTGCGACGAACTCCTCGGCCGCGGTGGGATCGGTGCGGTCGACCGCCTCGACCGTGAAGCCCTCGGGCGCGTCCGCGCCGGCGGCGGACAGGTCGCGCCGGGTGATCAGGTGGTGGCCGATGGGCCGGAAGCCGTGCTTGCGCACCCAGGCGACCGACGGGTGGTCCTCGTCCGGCGTGCCCGTGACCATGCCGGTCTTGCCGTGCGCGCGGGCATGCTCGCGGACCTCGCCGAGCAGCCGCTCGGCCAGGCCGCGCCGGGCGACGGCCGGATGGACCACGATGAACATCAGGTGGTTGTCGGGATCCTCGATGCCTGCCTTGTCGCCGGACTGGGCGTAGGCCAGGAGCCGGCCGCCGTTGCGCACGACGACCCGCAGCGGGCCGGAGCCGGGCACGAACGCCAGGTCGTCGCCGCCGGCCTTGCGGATCCTGCCGAGCTTCGCGAGCGCCGCGCGCTCCTCCTCGTCGTCGCGCATCGGCTCGGACTCCGGCAGGTCGGGCGCGAGCCGGAACGCGTAGTGGAGCTCGTCCTGCTCCGTCCGCTCAAGCCGGAAGCCCGCGCGGCCGAGGACGCCCTGCGCGCCGGTGTTCTCGGCCGTGGTCCGTGCGACGACGCGGCGCACGTCGGTCTGCGTGAACGCCCACCGCGTCAGCGCGGCCACCGCTTCGGTGGCGTAGCCCTGGCCCCGGAACGCCTCGGCCAGGCCGAAGCCGATCTCGACGACGCCGTCCTGCGGCGGCCGGTGGAACCCGAGGTCGCCGAAGGCGAGCCCGTCGGGCCCGGAGACGAGGTACATGCCGAACCCGGCCCGCAACTCCTCGGGGGTACGGCTCAGGAAGTGCTTGGCCGCGAAGCCGGTCCCGGTGAGCGGGTAGTCCTCGACGTACCCCTCGGCGGCCGTCCCGCCCTCGATCGCCTCCACCAGTTCGGACACCTGGGCGGCGGTCAGTTCGCGGAGCCGGACCCGGTCGGCGGTCAGCACGTTGACCGTGGCGGCCACCGGAGCCCGCTCCACACGGGGGCCCGGCCCGCTCCACAGCTCGGCGACGTGGTCGAGACATTCGTCTTCGGAGCCGGTGAAACCCACCGGCTCCCACCCGGCGGGCAGGTCCTTGCCGTCGGGCCAGGTCGAATGGTGTCCGGCGTTGTTTCTGACTACCTGGTAAGGCATCGGCGGATTTCTCTCCTAGGACGTGGTGCGGGTTGCCGACCGGGACGCGAAGTCCCACAGCCGCGATTTGGGGAAGAAGCCGGTCTCCACGCAGTGCCCGATCACGACCCGCAGGAGGGCGAGGTCGGGGGCGGGGCACCGCAGGCCGGACAGGGCGGCCGTGGTCGCCCCGGTGTCGTGTGCGACCACGGTTGCGGGCGAGCCGGTGAACTGCCGCAGGAACGGCGCGGCCTCCGCGTCCGCCTGGTCGGCGGTCGGCCGCGTGAGCCAGTCGACGACGCCCTGCGGGTCCGCGAGGATCGCCGAGTAGCCCAGGTCCCGCAGGATCCCGGTGAGCGCGGGCATGGTCAGCTGCACGGGGTTGAGGACGTGGAACGTGCGCCCGGAGTGCGAGGCGTCGTCGTGCAGCCGGAGGATGGCGGTCGCGGCGAAGTCCACCGGCGTGACGTTCACGGTGAAGCCCGGCGCGTCCGGCACCAGCCCGCAGCACATGATGGCGCGGATCAGCTGGTACAGCATGTTCCCCTGGGGGTCCGGCAGGAAGGTGCCGGACACGCTGTCGCCGATCAGGCCGCCGACCCGGTGCACCGTCGCCTCGAGCCCGTCCTTGACCGCGGCCCGGATCACCTGCTCCGCCTCGAACTTCGACTGCGAATACGGGTTGCCGAAGGTCTCGCCCCGGTCGAAGTCCTCCTCGCGAATCGTGACCGCGGGGCCGTCGCCGGGTGCGGCGCCCACGGCGGTCGCGGTCGACACGTGCGCCATCCGCCAGCCGCGGTCCAGCGACAGCTCGGCGAGCAGCCGGGTCGGTGCGACGTTCGAGGTCCGCAGGTCCTCGATCCGGCCGAACAGTCTCGACTCGGCCGCCGAGTGCACGACGGTCCCGATCCCGGCGAGCGCCGGGCCCAGCGCTCCGGCGGTCAACTCGTTCAGGTCGGTCTCGATGACGGTGACCCGTTCGCGCACCCGGGACAGGACGTCGGGGGCGTACCGTGCCACGGCCGCCTCGAGCCGGGCGGCGGCGCCGGCACCGGCGCGCGGCCGGATCGGGCAGACGACCGCGCCCTCGGGCTCGCGCAACAGCGTGGCGAGCAGGTGCACGCCCAGGAACCCGGCGGCCCCGGTCAGCAGGACCCCGCCCCGACCGGCGCCGACGGCCGCGGACGCGGCGACGCGCCGGGCTGGCACCGTGGCGGCGACGGACCCGGCGGACCCGGTGGAACCCGTGACGGAATCGGCTGCGCGCGCCGGTTCCGGCCTGCTCGCGGCGACCGGCGCCGGCTCGGCCACGCCGCCGGCCAGCTGCTCCAGGTGCGCGGCGAAGGTCCGGACGGTGCGACAGGTGAAGAAGTCCTGGATCGTCGCTTCGGGGAAGCGGTCCTGGATCTCCGCGAGGCAGGCCAGGACCAGCATGGAGTGGCCGCCGGTGTCGAAGAAGTCGTCGTCGGCGCCGGTGAGTTCCACCCCGAGCGTCTCGGACCAGATCTCCGCGACGTAGCGCTCCATCTCGGTCATTCCGGTCTCCTGGGTTTCGCCTTCCGTGTCCGACCGGGAGTGTCCTGCCACCGGGCTGCCGGTCGCGCCGTCCGGGTCGGGGACGGCGGCGTTCGGTACGGCCGCGAGGACCGCGAGCAGTGCGTCGTAGTCCTCTGCGAGGCCGCGCACCGTCGACTCGTCGAACAACGCGGGGTCGTATTCCAGGTCCAGGCGCAGACGTCCATCGTCGGCGGGGGTGACATACAGGGTGAGGTCGTACTTGGCCCCGAGCCCGGGCAGCTCGACGGACGTGCTCGGCTGTCCGTCGAAGTCGGGCAGGCGGACCTGGTCCGGCATGGTGAACATGACCGAGAACAGCGGGGTCCGGTCCAGCTCGCGGCGCGGGTTGAGCGCGGCGACCAGCTGGTCGAAGGAGAAGTCCGAGTGCCGGATTCCCTCCAGCACCGTGGTCTGCACGTCGCGGGCGAGGGTGTCGAAGCCCTGTCCGGGCTCGATCCGCACCCGGAGCACGAGGGTGTTCAGGAACGGGCCGAAGACGCGCTGGGCCCGCTCGGTGACGCGGCCGGTGGCCGGGGTGGCGATGGACAGGTCGCCGGTGCCGCTGCGCAGCCGCAGCAGGACCGCGTAGGCCGCGAGCATGGTGCTGAACAGGGTGGTGTTGAGGCCGGCCGCCAGAGCTCGCGCCCGAGCGGACTGCTCCTGGCCCAGGAACCATGTCCACTGCGCCCCCGCGCCGTCGCGCACCTTCGGGCGCGGCCGGTCGAAGGGCAGCGGCACCAGGTCCGACGCCCCAGCGAGCCGGTCCAGCCAGTAGGCGCGGCTGGCCGAGCGGTCGGCGTCCTCGTCGAGCAGGTGGTGGTACTGGACCGGGGCCGGGGCCGACCGGCTCGGCAGCCCGGCGCGATGCCGGCCGTAGTCGTCGGCGAGTTCTTCCACCATGACGCCCATCGAGGTCGCGTCGCAGACCGCGTGGTGCGCCGTGAGCACGAGGAGACTGCGCTCCGGACCGCGCACCAGCGTGCCCCGCAACGGGGTGCCGGTCCCGAGGCTGCGCACCGGCGGATCGCTCACCGCGCGGGCCCGCTCCCGGACGTCGGCGTCGGTCACCAGCGGACGGGTGTCCGCCACGCCGGCCTCCACCACCTGGAGCACCGCACCCGGCTCGGGGCGGATCTCCGGCACGAACCGCCCGCCGTCCTGGGTGAACGTGGTGCGCAGTGCGCTGTGGCGGATCTGGGCGTCGCGGAAGGCGGCGGCCATGGCCGTCTCGTCCACGCGTCCCGGCACCTCGAACGCCAAGGTGACATTGTGCTGATTCGAGTCCGGCTGCATCAGGTCGATCATCAGCATGCCCTGCTGGACGGCCGACGCCTGGTACGTGGTCTCCGGTTCGGCCGACCCCGCGAACGCGACGGGCGCTGACGGGGCGCGGGTGACGGGGGCGGCCGTGGCGGGCAGCAGCTGCGCCATCGCCTCGAAGGTGCCCGTACCGAGCAGGTCCGCCAGGGTGGGCGCGGCGCCGAGCAGTGCCTCGAGCCGCTGCTGGAAGCGCAGCAGGAGCAGCGAGTCGCCGCCGCATTCGAAGAAGGACGTCTGCGCCTCGGGCACGACGCCCAGCAGGTCCGTCCAGATCTCGGCCAGCACCTCGCGCGGCGGCCGTTCCGGTCCGGCGGTTTCCGGCAGCTCGGCCGCTGCGCTCGATACGGCGGGGGCCGTTGCCGTGGCGGGCTGCGCGAGCCCGGGACGCACGGAATGCCCCCGACGCTCGAAGCCGTACCCCGGCAGATGCCTGCGCCGCCCCGGCAGGCCGCCGGTCGGATCGGCGGGAACCCCGTGGCACCAGGCCTCGGCGGCGGCGCCGGCCACGGCGGTCGCAGCGTCCTGATCGCGGGTCAGCACCGGGACGAGCGCCGGCGGTGTCGGCAGCTGGGCGGCCAGCGGCAGCAGGACCGGATGCGGTCCGACCTCGATGAGCACAGTCGGCCGGCCGAGCGCCGTGGGCTCGGCAGCGGCCTGACCGAGTTCGCCGCCGGCACAGGCGAGGGTGAGCGCATCCCAGAAGCGCACCGGCCGCATCAGGTGGTCACGCCAGTAGCGGGCGTCGGGGGCGTCGGTCAGCAGACCCTGCGAGCAGCTGATCCACTGCGGCCCGGTGGGCGCCGACCAGGAGACGCGCTCGGCCGCCGCGGCGAAGTCGTCGGCCATCGGAATCATCAGATCACTGTGGAACGCGTGGGAGGTGCGCAGCCGGCGGCAGCGCAACCCGGCCGCCTCCAGCCGGGACTCCAGCCCGGCGACGGCCTCGGCCTCGCCGCTGAGCACCAGGTCGCACGGAGTGTTGTGGGCGGCGACGCACACGCCCGGCGTCTCGTCGGCCAGCGCGGTCACCGCGTCGGCGTGCCAGCCCTCCTCGGCGGGCGCGCAACAGCGGACCGCGAGCATGGCTCCGGGCCGCGTGCGCTCCACCATGAGCGCGCCACGCCGGGCGACCAGCCGCAGCGCGTCCTCGTCCGAGACCGCGCCGGCGGCGGCGGCGGCGCAGAACTCGCCGACGCTGTGCCCGAACACGGTGTCGGGCGTGACGCCGTAGCGCCGGAGCACCCGCAGCAGACCGAGCTGAACGGCGACGATGGCCGCCGCCGCCATATCCGTGCGGGCCAGCACCTCGGCCAGCTCCGGCTTGAACAGGCAGTCGAGCAGGCCGGCCGGAAGCTCGCCCCCGAGCAGGGCGTCGGCTCGGTCCAGCCAGGCCCGGAACTCCGGATAGGCACGGTAGGCACCGGCCGCCATGCCGGTGTACTGGCTGCCCTGGCCGGTGAACACCATGACGGTGCGGGGTACGGCCGACGGCGCGGTGCCCCGGCGGCTCGTCGGACCGCTGACCGTCTCGCGCAGGGCGCGGGCCGCGCCGGCCGGATCCCCGGCCACGACGGCGAGCCGCCGCTCGAAGCGCTCGCGGCCGTGCGCCAACGTGGTGGCGGCGTCGTCGAGCGACAGATCGGGGCGCTCCTCCAGGAACGCCGCCAGGGATTCGGCGGTGCTCCCGAGGGCGGCCCGGCTCCGTGCCGAGATCGCGAGGATCCTCGGCGGCCGCGTCACCTCGCCGTCGGCCGCGTCACGACCCGCCCGGTCATCGCCTGAAGTGCCGTCGTCCGTCATCGCCCGACCTCCGCCCGCTGAGTGAGTTCGTCCTGCTCGGTGAATTCCCGGAGCACGACGTGGGCGTTGGTGCCCCCGATGCCGAAGGAGCTCACCCCGGCGAGGCGCGCGCGACCGGCGTCAGTCCACTGCTCGGTCCGGGTGAGCAGGCGCAGCCGCCCGCCCGCGGCGATCTCCTCGATCGGCGTGACCGAGTTGGCCGTACCGGGCAGTACGTGGTCGCGCACCGCGTGCACCGCCTTGAGCAGGCCGGCGATGCCGGCCGCGGTGTTGCAGTGCCCGATGGCCGCCTTGACCGAGCTGATCGGCAGCGGTGCGTCCCGGTCGCCGACGGCCTCGGCCAGCGCCGCGGCCTCGACCGCGTCGCCCAGCCGGGTGCCGGTGCCGTGGGTCTCGACGAACCCGAGGTCGCGTCCCTCGACCGACGCCGCGGCCAATGCGCGCCGGATGACGGAGACCTGGCCGTCGAATCCCGGAGCGGTGTAGCCGGCCTTGGTCCGACCGTCGTTGTTCACCGCCGAGCCGAGGATCACGGCGTGCACCGGGTCGCCGTCGCGGAGCGCGTCGGACAGCCGGCGCAGCAGCACGACCCCCGCGCCGTCGCCGCCGATGGTGCCGGTGGCCGCCTCGTCGAACGGTCGGCACACGCCGTCGTCGGCGTAGATCATGCCGGGCTCGTAGACGTAGCCGCCGTCGGCCGGGTCGATCACGGAGACCCCGCCGGCGAAGGCGTAGTCGCTCTCGCCGGACCGCAGGCTCGCGCACGCCAGGTGGACGGCGACCAGCGAGGTCGAGCAGGCGGTGTCGAGCATGACGCTCGCGCCGCGCAGGTCGTGCCGGTAGGCGTACCGCGAGGCGGCGAACGCCGGCTGCGAGGTGAAGGCCGCGGCCAGTTGTTCGTCCAGCGAACCCGCGGCGCCGGGCACCCCGAGGTTCGCGCAGCCGGCGTAGATGCTGGTGCGGTCGCGGAGCCGGTCGAGCGTCACCGCGGCGTCCTCCATGGCCGCCCACAGGCATTCGTGGAGCATCCCGTGCTGCGGGTCGGTGGCCCGCGCCTCGTCCGGGGAGAGGCCGAACAGCTCGGCGTCGAACGCCCGGGGCTCGGCCAGCCGGCCCCACCGGGCGATCCGGCGGCGGCCGCCGCCGATCTCGACGATCTCCGCGTCGGCACCGGCCACGCAGTCGCTCGCCAGATTCCGCCAGAAGGCGCGGACGTCGGCGGCTCCGGCGTAGCGGCCCGCCGCGCCGATGACGGCGACGGGCTCGCCCGCCGCCCCGGGTGCCCTGTTCGGCACTGCCGTCACGATCGTCGAAGCCTGAGTGCGCTGCGGCTTGTCCTCGGCCGGCGCCAGGAACCGCGCCTGCGCCCTGACGGACGGGTAGCGGAAGAGATCCGCAACGCGGAGCTCGACGCCGGTGTGCCGCTTCAGCGCGGCCCGCAGCCGGGCCAGCAGCAGCGAGTGGCCTCCGGCGTCGAAGAAGTTGACGTCGTCGCCGGCCGGGACGTCGTCGAGCACCTCGCGCCAGGCCCTGCGCACGGCGTCCAGCGCGCCGGGCCCGGCAGCGCCCCGAGCGGAGGCCGGCACCGCGGCGTCGCCGCTGTCCGCAGTGCCCGCGGTGTCCGCACCGAGCAGCACCGGAGTCGGCAGCCGCTTCGCGTCCACCTTGCCGTTGGCGTTGAGCGGCAGCGCGTCGAGGCGGGCCCACCGGGTCGGCACCGCGGCGGCGGGCAGCAGACCGGCCAGGCGGTCGCGGACCTGCGCGGCCGTGCAGCCCGGCGCGAGCAGGAGGTAGGCCGCGATCTCCTTCTCGTCCCGCGCGTTGCGCCAGGCGGCGACGTGGCCCTCGCGGACGGCCTCGTCGGCGAGCAGCGCGGACCGGACCTCGCCGAGCTCGATCCGCTGGCTGCGGATCTTCAGCTGGTCGTCCGTGCGTCCGATGAACTCCAGTTCGCCGTTCGGGAGCCGACGCACCCGGTCGCCGGTGCGGTACAGCAGGGCGCCCGGCCGGTCGTCGAAGGGGTCGGGCACGAAGCCCGCGGCGGTTCGGCGCGGATCCCCGAGGTAGCCCTGGGCCACGCCCGAACCGCCGAGCAGCAGCTCGCCGGGGGCGCCGAGCGGGACGGGATCGTACGTGCCCTCACGCACGACGTGGGCGACGGTGCCGGGGGCGCAGCGCCCGAGCGGAAGCGCCCGGCTGCCCTCGTCGACCTCGTCGATCGGGGCGAGCACCGAGGTGAAGGAGTTCTCCGTCGGCCCGTAGGTGTGCACCAGCACGCCCGGCCCGCACCAGGCCAGTGCCCGCGCCACGTGCGCGACCGAGGCGACGTCGCCGCCCAGGGAAACCAGCGTGAGGGACTGGAGCAGCTCGGGGGCCTCGGTGACGATGGAGTGGAAGACCGGCGTGGTGATGATCAGCGCCGTCACCCCGAACCGGCGGACCGCGTCGCGCAGCTCGGTCGGCGCGAGCAGCAGAGCCCGGTCCAGGACGACGAGCCGCGCGCCGTGAGTCAGGGCGCCCCAGATCTCGAAGGTGGCGCCGTCGAAGTTCAGCGGGCACAGCTGCGCGACCCGGTCGCTCTCGTCGATCCGCAGGCGGCCGCCGTTGCGCATCAGCCGGGCGACGCCGCGGTGCGGGAGCAGGACGCCCTTCGGACGTCCGGTCGAGCCGGACGTGTAGAGCACGTTCAGGAGCGTGTCAGGGGTCAGCGTCACGGCCGGCGGCTCGTCACCGCCGGTTTCGCCGTCGGCGGCCTCGGCGCGGACCTCCTCCAGCGTGTGCGCGCTGCAGCCGAGGTGCGCGGCGCCGCCGGCCAGTTCCGCCGTGGTGAGGATCCGGCGCATGCCCGAGTCCTCGACGATGACGGCGAGCCGGGCGGCGGGGACGCCGGGGTCCATCGGCACGTATGCCTTGCCGGCCAAGGCGATGCCCAGGAACGCGACGACGGCGTCGATGCCGCCGGGCATCAGCACGCCGACCGTCGGGGCCGGCTCGGCGTCGTCCGCCGCGAGCAGCCAGTGCGCCACCCGGGAGGCGGCCGCGACCAGCTGGGCGTAAGTCAGCTGCTGCTCGCCGTGGACGACGGCGACGCGGTCGGGGTGGGTCCGGGCCGCCGCGACGACCAGGTGCGGCGGCGGCACCGAGACGTCGGCGGGGGTGTCGTCCCAGGTGCCGGTCGTGGCCGTGGCCGCGTCGGCGGCCCGCAGCAGCCCGTCCAACGTGGCGTCCGGATCGGCGGCGGCGGCCAGCAGCAGCCCGTGCAGCTGCGCCAGCACGGCGCGTGCGGTCGACGCGCGGTAGACGCCGGCGTCGTACTCCAGCTGCAGCACCAGGCGACGGTTCTCCTCGAAGACCGCCACCGCGAGGTCGTACTTCGCGGCTCCCAGGTCGACGGCGATGAAGGAGACCGGCGTGTCGGGCAGAACCCGCATCGGGGGGAGCTCACGGACGTGTGTGTACACGCTGCTGCCGAGGGCCGGGTACCAGCCGCCCTGCCCGGCGACCGCCGCGCGCAGCGCCGCGAGGTCCACCGCCGACCTCTGGAACGAATCAGCCACCTGCAGGTGGAGCGAGCGCAGATGGCCGCTCCACGTCGTCCCCGGATCGAACACCGAGCGGACCGGTAGCATCCGGCTCAGCAGGCCGACCGTCTGGTGCGTGCCGGGATCGACGCGGGCGCTGAACGGCATCGCCAGCGCTCCCTCGTCCAGGCCGCTCCACTGGTGCAGCACCACCGACCAGGCGGCGAGACAGGCGCCCGACATCGGCGCCTTCAACCGCTTGAGCATCTTGCGCAGGGCGGCGAACGCCGGGCCCTCGATGCACACTTCCGCACGGGCCACGCACGGGGGTCGGGTGCCGCGGACGAAGTCCGGGGGCAGTTCCAGCGCCTCGAGGTCGGTCCCGATCAGGTCCAGCCAGTAGCCGACGGCGTCGGGATCGGCGGACACGGCCGTCGGGGCGGTCGGCTGAGCGCTCGTCAGGGGATCGCCGGCGTCGGCCGGCATCGCGGGCGAGCCCTCGAGCGCCGCGTCGTAGCACGCCAGCAGATCGCCGACCACGAGATCGACGGACCAGCCGTCCATGACGAGGTGATGGGCGGTGAGCACCAGCACCGCGCCGCCGCGATGCAGCAGCAGGTCGGCCCGCACGGCACCGGCGGATTCGAGCGCGAACGGCCGCGTGCCGACCCGGGTGGCCCACGCCGCGCACGCCTCGTGCTGCCACTCCTCCGGGACGCGGACCACCCGGAGCGGGATCTCGGCGAAGTCGGAGACCGTCTCGAGCAGCTGTCCGGACTCGTCGAAGCGGAAGGACGAGCGCAGGGCGGGATGGCGGTCGAACACTTCGCGCAGCGCCGCACGCAGCGCGGCCTCGTCCGGCCGGGCGTAGAACTCGAGCGCGATCGGGACGTTGTAGCGGGGGGACTCGGGGTCCTGGCTGGTCGCCAGCCACAGGTCGAGTTGCTCGGAGGTGGCGATACGGGTGCGGTCGGTCATACTCGGGCACCGGGCAGCCGCAGGACCGTTCCGTGGTGTCGCATCAGTCCTCGCCCTCCGCGGCGACTCGGGTGTTCGCCCTCTGATAGGTCTCGTCCACGCCGCGCCAGAGTCCGGGGAAGAGCGAGTGCTCGGCGAGGCGCTCGAGCGCGCTGATCGGCGCGCCGCGCATGCTGAGCGGTTCGGCGGGGTTCTCGGGCGCGGTGCCGCCGCGGGCCGCCGGGTGGCCGCCGACGTGGCTGCGGACCAGTCGCAGATGAAGCTGGTTCCACTCCATGGTCTTGCAGTCGAGCAGGTGTATCGCGTTCCGGACCGCCGCGAGGGAGGACACCGGCTCGCCGGGCGCCGGTCCGTCCAGCCGGCCGTGCTCCTCGATCAGGCCGCGCTGGCTCAGGCCGTGCCGGTTCAGCGCGGCCTCGAAGGCGCGCCACACGGCCGTGCACACCCGGCGCAGGTTGCGCCGGCCCGGCGAGTCGAGGCCGGTGGAGTTGGGCAGCAGCAGGTCGCGCATGCGCAGGAAGCTGGCCTGCGCGAAGGACTCCTGGAGCAGCCGGACGGCCAGCACGGGGAACTCGCCGATCCCGACGGTCCGCCCGAGCAGCCGGGCGGCCAGGCCGAAGTCGTCCTCGTCCAGGGCGGCGCAGATCCGGCAGAGCTCGTGGTGCATGGAGCACCACGCGTACTCGCTGATCAGATGGACCGTCTGGAACATCCGGTGGTCGGCGTTCAGGAGCTTGGACTCGGAGACGAGTGCCCGTAGGGCGAGCGTGACGCCGATTTCGGCCTCGTAGTCGGTGTCCCGGTCGTAGTCGAATCGGAGGAGTCGATCCGGCTCGTCCGGATTTAGTACCGCCCGTGCCTCCCCGGGCCTCCCCGTTTCACTGCGCGTAGCAGCCACCAGCGATCGTTCCTCCCCGTATTTAGGAACCGCTTGCGGAGGGAGCTTATGCCAATCACCGTCAAAGGTGAAGCCTCATTCGGAACAAGAGATCTTGAATCAGGGGTGCGCGCAGGTCAGTCGCGGTGCAACGGCCGCGAATCGGCGGTACCCGCAGGGGTGCGGCCCGCCGAGAGTGCATCCAGTCACCCAAGTCTATGTCCTGTTATCCACTTACGTGGATATTTGCCATGGCTGTGCGCTGACAGCCCGAAGTTCACGGCTTGACGGACTTGTGCGGTTCCGGCGGCGACGGCGCCGCCCCGCACCGTCGGCCGCCGACAGGCCGGCCGCAGCTCAGGGGCGCCGCCAAGAAGGGGCTTCACCTTTGACGGTGATTGTCATAAGCTCCCTCCGCAAGCGGTTCCTAAATACGGGGAGGAACGATCGCTGGTGGCTGCGACACGCGGCGGGACACGGCGGCGGGGTGGGGACACGGGTGGCTCTCGTCCGAGGCGACGGGTCAGGCTTCCGCAATCCGCATGACCGAGAAGGCGTGACGGCCTTCTCCCGCAACCACTTCCGCATTCCCTCGGGGCGCGGATTCGCTGCCGCGCGCCATCAGGCGAATCAGACCTCTGCTACCTTTTCCGCCGCCCGCGAGGCGGCTCCAAACAAGGATGAGTCGATGAGCAACGACCACGGGGAAGCCCAAATCCGCAAAGTACTGTCCACCTTCCACGAGGATCTGCTGAATCTTCCAGCCGACGTGGACCTGATCGATTCACGGCTCATCAACTCACTCACGTTCATCACGTTCATCCAGAACCTGATCGACGTCTCGGGCTGCGAGCCGGACCTCGACGCGGTCCCGATCGCCAAGCTGCGGACCATCGACGGGCTCGCCGAGGTGTTCTTCGGCGCGAACGCGACGGCCGGGCAGGTGGCGCAGTGACGGCCGGCCCGGCGCTCGAAGCCGGGCGGGGGCTGGTGTCGCTCTCCGCGGAGCAGTTCCGGATCGTCGAGTCGGTGGACGCGCAGGTGCTGGAGTGGGCCGCGCGGATGGGCGCGCCCGCCGAGCGCCACGCCGAGCTGCTCACCGTCGATGACCTGTCCCGCATCGACTACTTCGACAGCTTTCCGCAGCTCGCGCACCGCGTCACGCCCTGGCTCGAGGAGCCCGCCGAGGACGAGCTCGTGCTCACCTCGGCGGCGTGCTACGGCGCCTACTTCGCCCGGGTGGGCGCGACCGTCGGGGATCGCACGCTGCTGACCGTACGGCAGACGTGCCGACGCAGGGAGGCCGCGTACACGCCGCTGCGCAGGCAGCGTGAGTTCCAGATGCGCGAAGTCGTGATGATCGGCGGGCACGCCGAGGTCCAGGCGTTCCTGGACGAGGGCCGGGACGCGATCCGCGCCATCGCCGCAGCGCTCCGCGTCGAGGGGGACTTCCAGATCGCCGCGGATCCCTTCTTCAAGAAGGACGACGAGCGTCTGCTGCACCAGAAACTCTTCCCCACCAAGCAGGAGTTCACGGACACGAGCGGCCTCGCCGTCGCGTCCGTGAACTCGCACCGCAACTTCTTCGGTGAACGCTGCGACATCAGGCTCGCAGACGGCACGCACGCCTTCACCGGCTGCGTCGCATTCGGTTTGGAACGTTGGGTCGACGCGCTGACCCGCGACCGGCGCGAGTCGGTGTAGGCAAGGAGACGAACGCCAGATGACCCCCACGACCTCGCCGGACCGCTTCGCTGCGGTGCTCGAACGGCTCACGGAGAAGTCCGTCACCGACCACTACAACCCGTACACCCACTTCGACTGGCCGGACTCCTTGCCCGAGGAGGCTTACTGGATGTCGCCCTCGCTGCTGAGCATCCACGGCACCGAGTTCGAGTCCGAGCTCAGCGAGTCGCAGAAGATGGCGCTCAGCAAGTGGGAGAGCATCAACTTCTACAGCATGAACGTGCACGGCATCCGTGAACTCCTCACCGAGGTCATCGACCGGATCCACACGCGTGGGTTCGAGGGCCCGTCCGAGTTCTTCCACCACTTCATCGGCGAAGAGAACGAGCACATGTGGTTCTTCGCCGAGTTCTGCCTGCGCTACGGCGGAAAGCTGTACTCGACGCTGCGGCTCAAGGGCGAGTCCGAACAGGACACGGACATCGCCAACCTGCTCGTGTTCAGCCGGATCCTGCTGTTCGAAGAGCTGGTGGACCACTTCAACACCACGATGGCGAACGACGAACTGCTGCACGAGACCATCCGGGAGATCAACCGGGTGCACCACCGTGACGAGTCCCGGCACATCGCCTTCGGCCGCGAGCTCGTGAGCATGCTCTACGCACGTGCGCGTCCGGCGATGTCGGACGAGCAACTCGCGGAGATCGAGTCGTACCTCAAGGGCTACGTGGCCGTGATCCTGAACTCATTCTGCAGTTCCGTGGTCTATCGGGACGCCGGCCTGGACGGCATCAAGGGTCTGCGCAGTCGCGTGCTCGCCCACCCCGGACGCCGGGCCGCGGCGAAGCTGGCGGTGCGCAAGCCGATGTCCTTCTTCGTCAAGCAGGGGATCTTCACCGACGACACGATTCCGGGGCTGTGACGGCCACTGCCGGCGCACGGTGCAAGCCGGCCCAGGTCGCACTCGCCGACCTCGAGGCCGACACGCATGCGGTCCTGCGGTACCTGCGCGCGCAGAGCCCGGTGGCGGTGTGCACCGAACTCGAGGCGCTGCTCGTGGTGCGGTGGGCCGACGTGAAGGCCGTCGTCGCCAAGTCCGAACTGTTCCGCTCGGACCAGCCGGACAGCTTCCTCACCCGGTTCGTCGGGCCCAACATGCTGCACAGCGAGGGGCGAGAGCACCATGCCCTGCGTTCAGCGGTTCTGCCCGCGTTCCGGGGCGCCGGCTCCCGGCCGCCGGACGAGGTCGGCGCGCTGTACGAGCAGCTGCGGGGAGCGCATGGGGACGGTGCGCCGTGCGACCTGGCGGAAGAGTTCTGCATCCCGCTGGTCGCGCAGGCCACCATCGACCTGCTCGGCTGCGAGGAACTCGTGACGCCGGCGCAGATGGATCGCTGGGGTCCGCTGGTGAGCAAGGGCGCCTTCGACTTCCACGAATTCGGCGCCGCCCTGGACGAGGTCGACGACGCCCGCGGCGAGATCTCGGCGATGGTCGCGCAGTACGCCGCCGGCAGGCGGCACGCGCGGCCGGACACGGTCTTGGGCTGCATGGCGAGATCGGCGAGCTCGCTGGACGAGACGCGCAGCATGATCGAGTTCATGATCATCGGTGCGGACGCCGGGCCGCGACAGGGTCTGAGTACGGTCCTGGCGTGCGCGCTCACCGCCGATGGCGAGGTGCGCGCCAAGCTGGCCGAATCACCGGCCGCGCGTCAGTCCTTCGTCGACGAGGCGCTGCGGTGGGAGTCGCCGATCGGCGGTATCACCCGCGAGGCGCGCGTCGACACCGGGCTCGCCGGCGTGGCGATCGAGCGCGGAACCCGCGTCATAGGCGTGCTGACCAGCGCGAACCGGGATCCGCTGCGCTGGCCGGACGCCGACGAGTTCGTGGCGGACCGCGGCGACCGGGCGCACCTGTCGTTCGGGGCCGGAATGCACGGCTGCATCGGCGCCGCGATCAGCCGGCGTCTCGCGGACGCGATGGTGCTGGCCGTGGCGTCCGACCCGACGGTGCGGCCGTACGCCGTCCCCGAGTATCTCGGGTGGTGGTACCGCGGGCCGTCCGCGGTGCTCGCGTCCTGGAGCTGAGCGGCGTCAACAGGCTGGCATGGCGATGGCGGTGAGCACCAGGCCGTCGCGTGCCAGCCAGCGGCCGGTGAACCCGGTGAGCTCACGGCCCTCGACCGTCGGCCCCGCGACGAGCAGCCGCACGTCGAACGTGCCGTTGTCGGCGTCGACGCTGATGTGCGCGTCGTGGAAGCCGAGCCACGTCCCGGTGAGCGGGAACCACGCCTTGTAGACCGACTCCTTGGCGCTGAACAGCACCTTGTCCCAGGGGAGCGGCCCGGAGCGGCGTGCGAGCTCGGCCAACTGCTCGCGCTCCTGCGGGAGCGAGACCAGCCTCAGCACGCCGTCGGGCAGTGCTTCACAGGGCTCTGCGTCGATGCCGATCGTGACGAGGTCGGCCGCTCGCGCCACCGCGGCGCCGCGGTAGCCCGGACAGTGCGTGATACTGCCCACGACGCCCGCCGGCCACAGCGGCGCACCGGCCTCCCCGGACGGAATCGGGCCGGGGGGCACGCCGATGCGCCGCAACGCGGTTCGCGCGCAGTGCCGTCCCGTCGCGAACTCCCGGCCGCGCTCCGCCCTGGTGCCGCTCGCGATGCGCTCCTCCTCGGGATACAACGCGGCGCCGGCCGGATCGGAATCCGATTCGGCGACGTGGACGGTGTCCGGGAGGAGGAGCTCGAGCACGGTGATCGGAGGCTGCGTCAGGGACGCGGCTTCGTGGGCTGGTTCTTGATTATCACCTTCCACTGGCGCAGCCGTTCGGCGGCGAGCCGGGCGTCCGTGCGGGAGGCGATCCAATCGTTCTCCCGCAGCAGCTTGTTGTAGCTCGCCAGGCGCCGCGCGGGAAGCCTGCCGCTCTCGACGGCGGCCTTCACCGCGCACTGCGGCTCGGTGTCGTGCGCGCAGTCGTGGAATCGGCAGTCGGCGGCGAGCTCCTCGATGTCCGAGAAGGCCTGCTCCACTCCGTCGCCGCCGTACAGCCCGACGCCGCGCAGTCCCGGCGTGTCGATGAGGACTCCGCCCGGAATGGGGATCAGCTCACGGGTCGTCGTGGTGTGGCGGCCCTTCTCGTCGCGGTCCCTGGTCTCTCCCACGGCCATCACCTCGGTGCCCGCCAGAGCGTTGGCCAGGGTCGACTTCCCGGCGCCGGACGGGCCGATCAGTGCGATCGACGCGGGCAGGCAGGCCCGCAGGACATCCATGCCCTCCCCGCTGACCGCGCTGACGGCGACGACCGCCGCACCCGGAGCCACGGCTTCGATCTCGTGGACGAGCCCCGGATCGTGGGCGACGTCGGCCTTGGTCAGCACCAGGATCGGCTGCGCCCCGCTCTCCCAGGCCAGCGCCAGATAGCGCTCGATACGCCCGAGGTCCGACTTCGAGGCGAGCGAGGAGACGATCAGCACGGCGTCGACGTTGGCGGCGAGCACCTGCCCGTTCGAGCCGGCCCCGGCGCTGTTGCGGACGATGGCGGTGCTGCGCGGAAGCAGCGCGTTGAGCGCGGCCGCGCCCGCCGGTACGGCGAGGTCGACGGCCGCCCAGTCGCCGGTGCACGGGCAGTTGACCGGATCCGGGTCCAGCACCGGCCCGGTCTCCGCCCGGACCGTGCGCACTCCGGTGCCCGCGGCGTCCGCGACGACGACGTCGCAGCGGCCGAGGTCGACGCGGGCCACCCGGCCGGGCACGAGCCCGCCCTCGGCGAGCGGCGCGAAGTCCGCTTCCAGGGTCGCGGTCCAGCCGTAGGCGGCGAGCGGGTGACCGTCTTCGCAGGAAGCGGCGCGTTCGTACGATGACACGCGTGAGCCCTTCGAGCTTGGCGTTGAGCGGCTGTGAGCTGTGCCGGGATCGGGCTTGCCCACACTGTCGACCCGTCCCGTCGCGCAGAGCCTAGCGGAGCGGGCATCCGCGCGGCAGTGCGTTTTTCGACGTGCCCCTGCTCAGCGACCGCCGGGGGCGCCGCGGTCCTGGCACAGGAAGCTCGCGACCCGGTCCAGGGCGCGGGCGGCCTCGTCGAGGACGGCGGAGAAGCCCTGGAAGACGTGCGGGGCGCCGGGGTAGGTCTCGAGGGTGACGGCGACGTCGTCGGCTGCGGCCCTGGCGGCCAGCCGGACCGCGTCGTCGAGCAGGATCTCGTAGGAGCCGACCTGGATCAGGAGTGGCGGCAGGCCGCGCAGGTCGGCGAACACCGGACTGGCGTACGGGGTGCGCGGGTCGGTTCCGGCCAGGTAGGACTCGGCGCGGATGCGCACCGCGTCCGGGGTGAGCAGGGGATCCGCCGCGGACTTGCCGTGCATGCTCGCGCCGGTCTGGCTGAGGTCCGCCCACGGCGAGAGAACGGCCGCTGCGGCAGGCATGGGCAGCCCCTCGTCCCTGATACGCAGCAGCAGCGCGACGGTCAGGCCGCCGCCGGCGGACTCTCCGACCAGCGCGAGGGAACTCGCCGGCGTCCCGAGGTCGAGCAGTGCGCGGTAGGCGGCGAGCGCGTCGTCGACGGCAGCCGGATACGGGTGCTCGGGCGCGAACCGGTAGTCGACGTTGAAGGCGGGCATGCCGGTGCGGCGGACGATGTCGGCGACGAAGCCGACGCTGTCGCGCGCCGAGCCCGCCGCGTATGCGCCGCCGTGGAGGAACAACAGGCTGCCGACGGCGCCGGGCGGCGCCTCGGCCTCGACGTGCACCTCGACGGTCGGCACGCCACCGAGGCTGAGATCCTTGATCCGCACGTCCGCAGGCAGTGGGCGGGCGCTGATCATCGCGTGGAAGATGGCGCGCGTCCTGCTGATCGGTGCGCCGAAGTCGAGTGGCACGGCGCGCAGGAGGGCGCGGACGTCTTCCAGCTGGGAGGAGGGCACGGTCGGAATCCTCTACGGATGATTGCTTGCGTGGCGCGGGTCACCGAGGCTGAGCGGCTGCCGCATGCGGGAGTTCGTCTTGCTTGATCTCGCTCGACCAGTGCCGGCCGAAGAGCGCCTCCTCGCTCGGGCGGTGCTCGGGGATCGGCACGGTGATGGTGGTGTGGTTCAGGAAGTGGCGCCAGGTGACGTTGCCGGAGACGCTGCCGCCTCCCCAGGTGCCGCTGGACAGGACCGCGGAGAACGACACGCCGCTCTCGAAGCTGCCGGCGTTGGTCGACGTAGACTGGTTCACGACCAGGCGGCAGGTGTCGACGCGCTCGGCGAGCCGGTCGGCGCGGCGCAGGTCGGAGGTGTGGATGGCGCAGCTGTGGCCGCGGCCGCAGCGGTCGGTGAGGATCGCCGCGAGGTCCAGGGCGTCGTCGAAGTGCTCGAAGGTGCTCAGGGTCAGGACCGGGGCCAGCTTCTCGCGCAGGATCGGGTTTTCGGCCCGCGGGTCGGCGCAGTCCAGGACCAGGACAGAGGTCTTCTCCGGGTCGTCGACCCCGATCTGCGCCGCGGTGGCGATCTCCCCGGCGGAGCGGCCGATCAGGTCGCGGTTCAGACTTTTGTCGTCGACCCAGAGAACCGAGCGCACCCGTGCGGTCTCCTCGGGCGTGCAGAGGTGCGCACCGCCTTTCAGGAGCTCCGCGCGGAACTGCTCGACGACGGTGGCGTGCACGAGCGCGTTGCTCTCCGAGGAGCAGGAGGTGCCGTGGTTGTAGCCGGCGCCGGTGTGGATCTTGCGGGCGGCCTCCTCGACGTCGGCGGTCTCGTCCACGATCACGGTCGGGTTGCCGACGCCCGCGCCCACCGCGGGGGTGCCGCTGGTGTAGGCGCGGTGGACGGTGCCGACGCCGCCGACGGCGACGACGAAGTCGCAGCTCGCCATCAGCTCGACCACCTGGTCGCGGCCGACCCCGGTGACGCACTGGATCAGGTCCGGCGGCGCCCCGACGCGGTCGAGAACGGCGCGGATGACGTCGACGGTCTCTTGTCCGCAGCTGCGGGCACGGGGGTTGGGGCTGAAGATCGCGGCGTTGCGGGTCTTGAGGATCGCGAGTGCCAGGCACGCGATGCCCGGGCTCGGGGCGGTGGCCGGGCTGGCCACCGCTATCACGCCCATCGGTTTGGCGATCCGGCGCAGGCCCAGGTCCGGTACGACCTCGACGACACCGGTGCTGACCTGGCCGTGCAGGTCGCGCATGGTGCCCAGGACCCGCTCGCGGTGCAGGGCGTAGAGATGCTCCGTGTCGCCGAGCCGGGTCTCGGACTGGCTCAGGGCGGCCAGCCTGCGCGCGGTGCCGTCGCGGTAGCACTGCCAGCCGACGGCCTCGACGACGTCGTCGACGCGGGCCTGCGGCCACAGGGCCGCCTCGGCCTGCGCGGCCCGCGCCCGGGCGACAGCCACCTGAACATCCTCGTGAATCAGTTCTCTATCCACAGTCGACTCCCGACGCGCATGAACGCTGAGTAGCGAAGGACAGATGCCGATCCGGGGCCCCGTCCACATCCCGTTGACCCTTGACTGTACTGACTGCCGGCTCGCCGCTGCGCGTTGAGGTTCCCCCGAGATGACAGGCATCTTGATACTTGAATCTAGCAAGATCTCTGAGGAGGAGGCGCCCGTCGTACGCGGGTCCGGCAGGGCGCGCTACGCACGCCCGTCAACGTGAACGAGGCGTGGCTCCGGGGCGACGAAACGTGTCTCGGACCCTCACCGGGCTATCATCGTGCCAGTACAAGAGCACATTGGCATGCGCCGATGATGCCCCCTGTGATGCGTCTCGTCCAGATGCTATAGTGCGGAGCGCGAACGGGGCGCGTCAATATCCTGCCTGAATTCTGCCTTGCGCTTCAGGACGGGACGAGTGGCCTGTGCCGCTTCATGGGGTCCCTTGCCGGGGTCCGAGAACGGGGAGGAATGATGGGGAGTTCACCGTGGCTGCCGTTCGGCGCCCAGCCGGGAGCCGATGTCCGACTGCTGTGCCTTCCGCACGCCGGGGCCGGCGCCTCCGTCTTCCGGGACTGGGGGCGCGGGCTTGATCCCCGGATCGGCGTGGTCCCCGTCCAGCCCCCGGGCCGGGAGAAGCGCCGTAGGGAAGCGCCGTTCGCGAGCATCGGGCCGCTGGTCGACGACCTGATACCGGTGATCACCGAGTCGGCGCAGGGGCCCTACGCCATGTTCGGGCACAGCACGGGCGCCCTCGTCGTCTTCGCGACGGTCTGCGGGCTGCGCGCGGCCGGGGGTCCCATGCCGGCCCACCTGTTCGTGTCCGGCAGGCCCGCACCGCAGACTCCGTTGCGGCGCGACGACGTGGCCGCGATGAGCCTGCCGGAGCTGGCGGTCTTCCTGAAGAGCATCGGCGGGACCTCCGACGAGGTGCTGGGCAACCCTGACATCCTCGCTGCGCTCCAGCCGATCCTGGCCGCCGACTTCGCCCTGAACCAGGGCTACGTCCACGTCCCGGGGCCGCCGCTGGAAATCCCGATCACCGCCTTCGCCGGCGTCGAGGACTCCGGGGCCGATCCGGCGTTGATGGAGCAGTGGCGGGAGCAGACGACGGCGGAGTTCGTCCTGCGCACGCTGGCCGGCGGGCACTTCGCAGCGTTCGAGCAGAAGGCCGAGATCCACACCCGGATCGCGGAGCAGCTGGCCGATCACCTGCACTGATCGGCGCATGGGGGAAGGAAGAGCTTGTGGAGTTCTCATCCATAGGTCGTCAGATGGCGGAGCTGTCCGGCCTGCGGGGGATCATGGAGGACATCGCCACGGCGACCGGCGCCGCGCCGGGTCGGCGCTGGCTGAACCTGGGCGTCGGCAATCCGGCCGCCATCCCAGAGGTCTGCGACTGGTGGCACCGGCTGGCGACCGAGGCGCTGGCCGAGGGCGACTACGTGGAGACCAGCTGCCGCTACGGGCCGTCCCGCGGCCTGCCGCGCCTGGTCGACGCCATCGTCGGCTACTTCAACCGCCGCTACGGCTGGGAGATCGGACCGCGGAACGTGGTGGTCGGCCCCGGCAGCCAGATGCTCTGCTTCATGGCTGCGGCGCTGTTCACCGGACCCGGCGCGGACCGCGACGCCGAGCTGGTGCTCCCGGTGACGCCCGACTACACCGGCTATCAGGGCCTGTCGATGACTGCGGGTTCGGTCCACGGCGTGGAGCCGCTCCTGGCCTGTGAAGGCGAGTACACCTTCCGCTACGAGATCGACCTGCCGGCCGTGCGCGCGCGGACGGATGCCGGGCTGCTGTTGCTCTCCAGCCCGAGCAACCCGGCCGGCCGCTGCGCCACCGCCGGGGAGATCGACGCGCTCACCGGGATCGCCGAGGAGCTGGACGTCCCGCTGATGCTGGACCTCGCGTACGGACATCCGTTCCCGGGCATCGCCGAGGCCCCGGCCGCCCCGGTGTGGCACGACCGGGTGATCAACTCCTTCTCGATGTCCAAGACCGGCCTGCCCGGCGAGCGCCTCGGCTTCGTCATCGCCCACGAGCGCTACGTCACCCCGTTGGTGTCCTTCCTGGCGAACTCGGCCCTGCACGCGCCGCAACTCGTCCAGGCCACCGTGGCGCGGGCGCTGGAGGACGACGGGATCGACACGGTCGTCGCCTCCTTGATCACTCCCTTCTACGTCGAGCGCCGCAAGCATGTGGAGGTGTTGCTGGCCTCCTCGCTGCCGGCGGGGATCAACTGGCGGCTGCACGCCTCCGAGGGCGGCATGTTCGCCTGGCTGTGGGTGGACGAGGAGTGGTTCGAGGATCTGGACCTGTACCGGATCCTGAAGGACCGCTGCGTCTTCGTCGTGCCGGGCCGGCACTTCTTCACCGAACCCGAACGGGAGCGGGGCCTGGGGCGTCATCCGCGGCAGTGTGTGCGGATCAGTATGACCGCTGATCTGGACGCGGTGACCGAGGGCGTCGCGCTGCTCGCCGATGCGCTGGCCGGCATGCGGCCCGGCTCGGCCGTCGGCTGAACCCGCCCGCCGTCCAGCGAAACCGAGACCAGAACCGAGACAGAACCGGAATAAAGGGGTTGACCATGGCTGACAGCCGTGAGGACATTGTGGAGAACGACTACGTGGCCCCCGAGGGCGAGCTGGAGACAGCCGTGGCCGCGATCATCGCGGAGGTGCTCGGCGTGGACCGGCTCGGCCGGGCGGACAGCTTCTACGATTTCGGCGGCACGTCGCTGCAGGCGATCCGGATCTGCACCCGCATCGAGACGAAGCTGGGGTTCAAGGCGGCGCCGCTGTTGCTGTTCGACAACGACGTACTCGCCGACTTCGTGCGGCTGCTGGACCGGAGCAAGGCGGTCGTCGGTGAGTGAGCCCCAGGTCGAGGCAGCCGGCGGCGCACCAGGCGAGTCCGATCAGAACCCGGACTGGGTGATCCACACCGCGGTCAGCCGGCGCGCCGCCGAGCGACCCGAGGCCGCGGCCCTGGTCGGGCGCGGTGCCCCGGTCACCTACCGCGAGCTCGACGCAGCCTCCGATGCCTACGCCGAGCGGCTCGCCGCGGTCGGCGTCGGCCCCGGCACGACGGTGCCGTTGCTGCTTCCGCGCTCCGCGCGGATGGCGGCCGTCGAGCTGGCCGTGCTCAAGTGCGGCGCGGCCTACGCGAACATCGACCCGGCGTGGCCGGCGGAGCGGCAGCTGTCGATCGTGGAGCGCATCGCCCCGAAGGCCGTCGTCATCGACGCCGTCGGCGCGGCCGCCGCCGCGGTCCGGACGGTGTCCGAGCAGTTCGCCGGGTTCACCACGGTGCCGGTGGACCTCGACGTCGCCGAAGCAGCCGCGCAGGGCGCCGCCACCGCGCCCTTCGTCCCGCCGCCGGTGAGCCCGGACGACCCGGCCACGGTGATCTTCACCTCCGGCACCACTGGCGGGCCCAAGGGCGTCGTCGTCCCGCACGGGGCCGTGACCCGCTTCTTCGTCGGCGCCGACCGGTTCGACGGATTCGGACCCGGACACGCCATCGCGCTGGTCGCCGCGGTGGCCTGGGACATGTACGCCTTCGAACTGTGGGGCCAGCTGACCGCCGGCGGCACCAGCGCCTTCGCTGACGCCGACCCGCTCATGCCGGGTGCGCTGCGGCAGTTGACGGCCACGGCCGGCGTCGACACGCTGTGGATCACCACCACGCTGTTCAACCTCTTCGTCGACGAGGACGTGGACTGTTTCGCCGCGCTCGGCCGGGTCTACGTGGGCGGGGAGAAACTGTCCTCGGAGCACGTGCGCAGCTTCCTGCGGCGGCACCCGTCGATCCCGCTGTGGAACTGCTACGGCCCGGCGGAGAACTGCATGTTCACCACGACGTGGCAGCTCACCGAAGCCGACTGCGACATCCCGGAGGGCGTCCCGATCGGCACGGTCGTGCCGGGCACGACGGTGCTGGTCGTCGACGGGGACGGGCGCCGGTGCGCGCCGGGAGAGGTCGGCGAGGTCCTCGCGGCGGGCCGCGGCCTGGCCCTCGGCTACCTGGACCAGCCGGAACTGACCGCGGAGAAGTTCCCGACGATCGACCTGGACGGGACCCCCACCACGGTCTACCGCACCGGCGACCAGGGCCTGCTCGACGCCGACGGCGTGCTCTGGTTCCGGGGCCGGCGGGACCGGCAGGTGAAGATCAGCGGGCATCGGATCGAGCTCGCCGAGATCGAGGTCGCCGCCCGCGGCGTGGCCGGCCTCCGGGAGTGCGTGGTGGTGCCGCTGCCCGAGGCCGACGGCACGGTCACCGGAATGGCCCTGTTCTTCGTCGCGCAGCCCGTCGCCGACTCGCCGGCCCGGTCCGGCGGGGGGCCGGCCGCCCCGGCTCTGGATGAGCGGACCCTGCGATCTGAACTCGCCCGGACGCTGCCCGGCTACCTGGTACCGGGGACGATACGCCGCCTGGACCAGTTCCCGATGACAGCCAACGGCAAGACCGACCAGGCCGAACTCCGCACGCTGGCCGCCGGCCCCCGGCGCGGGAAGCGATGAGCGCCGCCTCGGTCGGCACCTCCGAGGCGCCGACCGTCTACCCCATGACCGTCGAGCAGGAGTCGATATGGCTCGACGACAACCTGACCGGCGACCCCAGCCACTTCGTCGAATCCTGGGTCCTGCGTCTGGTCGGCCCGGTGGACCGCACGGCGGTCTGCCTGGCCTGGGACGGGATCGTGGCCCGTCACGAGGCCCTGCGCAGCGGCTTCGCCCTGGTCGACGACCACACCGCGCAGCGGGTGTGGCCCGCCGCCCGGATGCCGGCCACGGCCGTGGTCCCCTGCCCGCCGCAGCAGGTCGACGACACCCTGCGGGAGCTGGTCAGCGCGCCCATGGACCTCGCCGAACGGGCGATGCGGGCCACTGTGCTGGACGTTGCCCCCGACACCGTCATCCTGGTCGTCCAGATGCACCACATCGTGCTCGACGACTGGACGATCCACCTGATCGAGCGGGAGTTCCAGGAGCACTATCTGGCGCTCACCGAGGCACGGCCCCCCGCGTTGGAACCGGTGCCGCTCCAGCCCGGGCTCTACGCACTCCGGCAGCGGGCCGAACCGCGTGATCCGGCCGTCCTGAAGTACTGGCGGGAGCGACTCGCCGACCTGCCCGACGGGCTCTGCAGCACACTGCCCGCCGACGAGGGCGTGGTGCCGGGGTCGGCGGCCGGACGCGGTGCCCGCGCGGCCTTCGACATCAGCCCCCTGGTCACGCGCCGACTGCGGCGGCTCTGCGGACGGCTGCGGGTGACGCCGTTCACCGTGTTCGCCGCCATCACGGCCCTGCTGTTGTTCTCGGCCGAGGGCACGCAGGACGTCCTGTTCGCCACGCCGGTCGCGCTCCGCGGGACCGAGGAGACCGACCGGATGGTCACCGCACTGAGCGGGGTGCTTCCACTGCGGCTGCGGGTGCGCCCCGAAGACACCTTCGCCGACCTCGTCGCCCAGGCTCGGATCCGGACACACGAGGCCATCGAGAACCGCGACATGTCAGCGAGCGAGTTCACCCAGATCACACGTCGTCGCGGCTATCCGAAACGCAACCTGTTCCGCACCACCCTCGTCCTGGACGACGCGGCCGAAGCAGGCCTCGCCATCCCGGGGCTGTCGGTGGAACGGCTCTTCGTGTTCTCCGGAGTCGTCAAGTTCGACCTCTGCTTCTACGTGACGGCGGCGGGCGCGGGCTACGACGGCATGCTCGACTACGCGGTCGACCGGTACAGTCCGGCCGCCGCCCGCCACTGGATCGACCGCATGCTGACCCTGCTCGAACGCGCCACCGAGGATCCGGACGCCACGGCGGCAACGCTCGTCGCCTGATCGCCATCGCCGCCATCGCCGGCAGGGTCTGCCGGACGAGCAGCCCGACGGTCGTGCCGAGCGGGAACGCGAAGGCGGCGCAGCCGACCGGCGCGATGTTGCGCGAGGCGAACAGGACGGTGGAGAAGCGGTTGCCGATGATCTTCGACCGGGCCGGCGGCTCAGGTCAGCAGAAGGCTGTAGAGCCCGGCCACGGCCATGCTGGCACCACCGACCAGACCGAGCTTCGCGGCCAGCCAGCGGCGCGGGTGATGCTCTGGTTCCAGACCAGCCGGTGAGTGCCGCCCTCCAGCTCCCGGGTGATCAGCGGCGCGCCCCAGAAGATCCCGATCACCCCGGGCACCGCGACCAGCGAGTAACTCAGCATATTGAGCTTGGTGGCGTACTGGTCGGCGAGCCCGCCCGCCTTGGTGCCGCACGTGCCGTGCGCGACGCAGGTGCCCAGTTCGACGGTCTGGCTGTGCCTGATCTGCTCGGCCAGGATCACCAGATGGATCGCGAGCAGTAGCAGCGCGCCGAGACCGGTCAGGGCCTGGATGCGGAACTGGCGCCAGGTCAACCAGGTCATCGATGCGCCTCCTGTGCCGGTGCGAGGGGTCGGGTGCTGTACTCGCCGGCTCGAGTCATATAGGCCAGAACCAGCTAGTCGAGGTCGACGCTCTCCGTGACCCACGGGGCGTCGATGGGCAGCGCGCCGTCGACCCGCGCGATCGCGCTGTTGCGCCCTGGCGAGTGCTCGGTCCGAATCACCTCGACGCCGGACGCCAGCCGTTCGAGGTCCGCCCGGGTGCCGACCACGCGGCGATGCCCGACCAGCAGTTCCCGCACGTCGCCCGCGACCTGGACGCTGCACTCCGAGAGCACGATCAGGTAGTCGCAGACCCGCTCGACGTCGGCCGGCGCGTGCGAGGAGCGGATGGCGCCGGCACCGAACTCGGCCACGAACTCCATCAGGTTCTCCAGGAACCCGTCCCTGGCCAATACCTCGAGAAGTACCTGATTCCCGAGTTCGGGGCGACCAGGATGATCGAGATCACGCCCGGTCGGGTGCGGGCGTTCTACGCGCTGCTGCGCGATGCGGGACTCGGCGCACCGACGATCGAGCGGTGCAAGACGGTGCTGTGCTCGCTGTTCAACACGGCCGTCAACGACCGGGTGGTGGGCCGGCATCCGTGCCGCGGGGTGAGCTGCCACAGTTGGCCGACTGCTCGATCCAACGCAGCGAACAGTTCCAAGACGACTACCGGGGACTCGACTACCAGCAGCCGGTCGAACTCAACGTGATAGCCAGGCAGGAAGGAGACGCGCTGCGCCTAGTCGCCCAACACGACCCGTCCTTCGTACCCGCGCACTACGCGGACGGCCTCCTACACCGGATGCGAGAGATCATCATCGCCTGCGGCCAGGACGGCGGCCGTCCCATGGACACCGTGGTGACCCCCGACCTCTCGCTGCGCACGCCGTGAAGACCCAGCTCACGTCCGCCATTCGTACAGAGCTCCAACGCCCCGCAGCAGCAGCCGTCGGCCCGGTGCGGTGGTATGCACGAAGCGTGGTGGGAATCGCGCTCGGGCACAGGGATCGGATCGCCGTGGTCGCCGCGCTGGCCGGGCCGCCACCGGGCAGACCGTGCCCGAGCTGATCGAGCAGGTCCGCGGAGAGCTGATCGCGGTCCTCGCGTTGCGCACGGCCAGGTTCGAACAAGACAGCTACCTGGGCCACCCGCCCCGCTAGTACACGAGATCGATGCCCAAGAAGTGATCGGCCTGAGTCCGGACGGAGCCTGCACGGACATTTTCGCGCTGTCCAGGCGGCGCGGCAACGAGCCGGAAGACTAGTACGGAACACACTTCGAAGACGCGAGAGTTCCGCGCCGGCCAGGCCGCCGCCATCTCAGTGCTCTGTTCCGCCGAGGCGGGCGGGTCAGGGTGCGGGCGCGCCGGGACCCGGCCGGCGCGCCCGGCCACGTCCGCGGCCCGGTCGCGGGCATCAAAACATTCGTGCCGATCGCCCCGTGGAGTGGCGCCTACTCGGATATCTGTGGGCTGATGTAGTCGATCTGCCGCGGCGCGCCGCTTTCCGCCTCGAATCTGAGGCCGAGGAGCGCATCCGCGTGCACCGTGTACTGAATTTCCGTGGACGCGCCGCCGCCCGGCTCGATCTCCCGGACGACACCCTCGGGGGTGATCTCGATCCTGGCTTGGTCGTTGACGAACGCGTCGCCGCGCCTGGCCCAGCCCGTCGTCGGCAGGATGGTTCCGTCGCGCAGCCGGAGCTGTCCCTCGGACAGTCGCTCGACCAAGGGACGCGCGGCGGCACGGGACGAGGCATCCGTGCCCCCGGGTTGTTCTTCCCCCGGCGGTTGCGGACCGGCCGAGTGCTCCGGCCCGGCGGGAGCAGTGAGATGGACGGAGCCGGTATCACCGCCCGGCTCCGCACCGGCCGCGAACGCGCTGCCCGCGGCAGGGTCCGGCACCGGGTCCGCGGCCGGAGCGGCCGCGGTCTGGTCGGTGGTGTCGGCCGGCGGCGCGGCTGGTTCCGCAGGTGGGGGCAGGGTCCAAGGCGATTGCCGCCGAAGGCCGGTGGATTCCCGCAACTGCCGCAACTCGTCCTCGGCGGCCTCGCGGTCCATTCCCTCAGGAGGGACCAGTGCGGCGGTCTCCGGGCTCGCGGCGGCCAGGCGGGTGTAGAGCCGGGCGATCCCGTCGGGGCTCGGCTGGATGCTAAGCGCCCTGCGTACGGTATTGCCCAGAACGCGTTCGTCCAAGGGCCCGTTCACCGCGATCCGCAGGGCTCGCGGAGCGGCTGTCTCCGTGCCGACGCCCGGCCCGGCCGGGCCTTCCTCGACGAGCCGCACCCGGATGAGCGGCTGTCCGGAGCCGCGGGGCACGTGGCCGTACATGTTCGGCACGACCCACTGGAGTCTGGTCAGGGCCTGGTTGAGATGGGAGGCGGTCTCCTCGCCCGCCGGCCCCGACTCCGTCCGGGTCGGCACCTCCACCTCTAGACCGTCTCGGCCGTCGTCGAACACGACCTGACGAACCCGGGTACCGGTCGGCAGCCGCACCGGGGACGGGTCCGCGGACACGTCGGCCTCGCCATCACCAGGCTCGTCCGGAACCGGCACGTACTGCCGCCGGAACAGCGGTGTGCTGTCCGTCGGCCAGTGCAGGCGCGGTTGGCTCGGCGTCGGCCGATAGGCCGTGATCTCCGTCGCAGTGGCGTAGCCCTCGATCTCGACGCCCGCGTACTCGCCCACCCACCGGTAACTCCCGTTCCCGGTCGGCATCGTACGTACGGGGTGGTCCTCGGCGGCCATGGCGTGGGCGTGGGCGACGGCTCGCGCGATGCCGTCGCGGGTCCACTCGGAGGGGAACATCGTCACCAGTCCCTCGCCGTCGGCGTCGGCATGCGCCTCCCAGTTTCTCGACTCGGCCGCGCTCGGGCCGGTCGTGCGCAGTCCCGCGCGCAGGAAGGTGATCTCCGCCAGGCGCACGTCGTTGTCCAGAGTCTGCCGTACCACACCCCGCACGCCCTCCCGCAGCGGATCCGGCCGACCCGGTTCCGGCAGCGGGCCCTGATACATCCCGGTGCGCGCGTCCCGGTCGCCGAACCGGGACGTCGACGCGGCCCGGTCGGCGACGGGCAGGAGCGGTGGGCCGGCCAATGGATCCAGCCTCACCACGCCGGAAGGGACCGGGGCCGTCTGGACGGTGGAGAGCCCGAACTCGTCGATGAGGCCGTCGGGGTCGAGTCCGCCGCCTAGTGTAAGGCCGCCCTCGCTGCCTCTCCAGAGCCATCCGGGAGGCTCGTCCCTGACCTGGAAGGACCGCGTTGCCAAGGCATGGAAGAGCGCCTGCCGGACGGCATACTGTACGTCCGCCAGAGACAGGTGGTCCGGCAGGACCACCCTGGTTCGCGCTGCCCCGCCGGGCCGCGGCGCCGCCACGGTCCGGGTGAAGGTGCCGTTCGGCTCCAACGGCCCCTCGTGCGTCGCCTCGGCCAGACCCGGGAGCCTGCCGCGAGCCAGCAGCCCGTCCCAGCCGTTGTCCTCGTGTCCGTAGAGCAAGCGGTCGAACGCGGTGGGCGCGAAGATCGCGTCGTGCACGAGGCCGCGAAGCAGGTCGAAGTCGACTTCGGCGATCTCCGCTTGCTCGGGAGCCGCCGTCGGCGGCTCCGCACCCGGTTCCACGCCCTCCAGCGCCCTTGAGGCATCGAACACCGGTGCCGGGCGCGTCGCCGCCTGCTCGATCACCTCGCGCACGTCAGGCCAGATCCGCCGCAGGTCAGCCGGCCGCAGCCGCAGTCGGTGCAGGACCGCGGCCTCCTGTCCGCGCCCGCCGGCCACCGACGGCGGTTCGCCGGATTCGCCGTGCAGGCCGATCAGCCAGCCGACCTGGCGGGCCAGGGTGTGCTCGGGTGCGTTGATTCCCCAGGTCAGCGGCGCGGCACGACCGGAGCCCTCGTCGGTTTCGTCCACGGTCACCTGGTAGTGCGCCGCGGCCGGGTTGGGCTCAAGAACGGCGTGGACCTCGAATGCGTCGCCGTTCGGAAGCCTCGCGGCGTGGTTGTACAGCCCCCGGACGGCGATCTGGACCCGGGCCGCCAGCCTCTCGTGCCCGGCCCGTTCCGCGGCCTGCTGCGCGGCGGTGGCCGGAGGGCGGGCCGTTCCGCGGGTCAGCGCGAACCGGAGAACCAGCCTGCTGATGTACCGGCCGGACACGGCCTGATATCGCTGGACCTCGAACCGGCGCGGGATCGACCGGGACGGTTCCGGGAGCGCGGCCCCGCCGTGCGGCGGCCGCGGCGCCAGCCGCTGGCCGCGGGCGACGATGGTCGGAGTTCTCGGCCCGTGGAACAGCACGTCGGCGAGCGGTCCCAGCCTGGCGTTCTCCACTTGTTCGCGGGAAACCTCCCGGCCGCTGCCGGCCTCCCGCCACTCCCACTCCATCCCCGCTGTGCGATCGACGATGGTCGCGATCAGGTCGGGCACCTGCCGGGGATCGATGCCGATGGCCCTGAGCGCCTCGAAGAGCAGATCGCGACGGCTCATCCGGGGGGAATAGACGAGCATGCCGGGTTCTGTCCGCGCGTCGGTCTGCTCCGCTCCGAGCACTCGGCGTTCGAATTCCACATCCACAGTCGCCAGCGGGATCTCGGGACGGTGGACGCCTTGCCGGTTGTAGGCCTGACGCAGTCGAGCGGGGAGTTCCTCGAGCAAGTCGGCGTTCGGCGTGTCACCGGGTCGCAACGCCAGGACGATCCGCGTCTGCAGACGGAATCCGTCCTGGCCGCTGTTGAAGACCACCCGGCGCAGGAGGGGGTCTCCTCCCACGGGAGTACCGCGCAGACCGATCGGGTCGGTTGTGTACCGGACGGCGCCCTGCACCCACTCACGGTGCGGCTGCACGGGCGCAGGGCGGTAGGCCAAGACCTCGCCGTGGCGGGCCATCCCGATCACCCCCACACCGGCGAATTGGCCGAACCACAGCAGGGTGCCGTCGGCGTCGATCCGCAGCAGGCGCGGAGCGGGGTCGCGCATCGCCTGCTCATAGGAACCCTCCACGACCTGCGGCATCCCGTCCTGTCGCCAGCCTCCCGGGAACTGCAGGATCACGTCGCCGTCCGCGTGCGGCAGCCAGTCGGAGCCGGTGGCGCCCGGGCGCTCCGACCCGGTCTCCCCCCTCAGGAAGGTCACCCGCGCCGCGCGCACGCCGCCCGACATACCGATGTGCTGGACCCGCACGCCGAAGCGCGCGAGGCTCTCACCGGGATATGGATCGTGATATACGCCGGTCCGCGTGCGGGGGTCCCCGATCCGCGCGTGGTCCAGGACCTCCTCGGGGATCCGGGGCGCGATCCGGGGTGGCAGGTATCCCGCCGACAACCCCTGCTGTTCGGACGCGGGATGGAATTCGGTGACCGTCCAGCGGCCGGGGGCGGTCTCCACCGCCGTCCCTTCGAACCTGACTCCCGCGCCGATGCCGGTCCACCGGTGAGGTTGTCCGCCCGAGTCTAGAGAGGGGGCATCCGATCGCGTTTGGACCGCGTCCGGGGCCGTTTCCACCGGAGACACCGCATCGGTGCGCAGGGCATGGTGCAGTGCCGACTCGACCGCGTAGTGGGCGTCCCCCATCCGCCAGTGCGCCGGAAGCATCATCCACGGCCCCAGGTGGTAGGTCCCGTTGCGATGCACTCCACCGGTCCGCAGCGCCTGGGCGAGCCCGCGAACCTCCCCCAGGACGAGACGACCTGACCAACTGTTGGCCCGGTTACCCTGTAGCACATAGTCCAGCACCTCGTAGGGAACCTCCACCGATTGTGTCCGGGCCGGGAGATCCAGCGCGTCCGGCACGGCCGCGCGCACCGCGTCCTCGAGATTCCGCAGCATCGTCGGATCGAGCCGCAACGGGAGCACCCGCGTCTCGGCGGCCATGTCCCGCGCCGTGTACTGCTGGCGGTCTTCCGGGCCGAGACGGTGCAGGCCGAGGCGTTGGCCGAATTCGAAGGCGATCGTGTAGGCGTAGGCCGTCGGTTCCGGGGTCGGGGTCCGGGTCGCCAGGTCCTGTCGGGTGATCACGTAGTCGGCCCTGGCGGGGTTGTCCACGAACTCGATCTCCACGCTCAGCAGATCGCCGCGGGGCAGCCGCACGCTGTGCCGGTACAGGGCGATGACCAGCCGCTGGGCCTGTTCGACGACGGTGTCGTACCCGTCCACACCCCGTTCCAGATGAGCGTGGACCATGATCCTGGTCGACGTCTCCTGCGTCCCGAGGTACCGCTTCACCCGGAAGCGCCAGAGCAGGGGGAGTTCGTCGGCCGCGTCCGCCTCCAGGCGAAGCACGGTGCCGCGGCCGACCGGTTCCCAGGTCCGTGTCCGCCCTCCCAGGCGCAGCCACCGGGGCGTCTGCAGTCCCGTGCCCGGGTCGTACACCGGGCGGTAGTCCCTGGCGTCCGCGGTGATCCACTCCTGCGGCGCCTCGTGAGTCGGCATGGGCACAGGCACGGGTGCGGGTGCCGCATCGGGCGCGGCATCGGACACCGCGACGGACACGGTATGGGGCGCGGGCGGAGGCGCGGGTGCGCGGACGGCCTGTGGGCGGGTCTGGAGGAACGACTCGGTCCATTCCCGCAACCGCGCCGGATCCAGCAGACCCATCGCCGCCAGGGCCCTGAGGTACAGTTCGTCGCCGCCGGCGGATGCGGCGACCGCGAGCCCGCGCGGGCCGGAGCCGTCCGCGGGCTCCGGCACAGGGGAGGCCTGGACGGTCAGCCGGACGGGGGTGCCGTCCGGGGCCCGGCGCACCGGATACTCGCGCTCGATCAGGCCCTCGACCCGGCGGGCCAGCGCAGCCGCCTGGTCCTGGGTCAGCCGCGTACCCCACTCGATCGGTAGCGGAACCCGGACTTCGATGCCCCTGCCGCCGGTCAGGAACTCGATGAGCTGGAAGCCGACGTCCGCCCGCTGGTTGTTCCCGGCGTCCAGATTCAGCGTGTTCCACTGGGCATCGGGATCCCTCGCCTCCGCGGTCCACCGCTCGGGCTCCGGCTCGGCGTGCACGGCCAGCAACCGTGCCTCACGGCCGTCGGGACCTTGGAAGTACCCCGTGAGTCCCTGGACCCGGAGGTTCTCGAGATACCCGGTCCATTGCTCCGTCTGGTCGTAGCGATCCGTCATGGTGTGGCGGGCCCTGTCGCTCAGGGCGGAGGCGCGGGCGACGTCCAGGAAATCGGGGACGGATTCCGGGGGCACGCCGGGCAGCCGGGGCAACCGCCCCTCCCGCACGTCCGGGGTCGGCAGCTGCCAGTCCACGTCCTCCGGCGCCGCGGAGTGCGTTGGAGCGGCCGGCGCCGCCGCACCGGGCGAGCTGTCCGCGGTGTGCGGCAACGCGGGGCCCAGCCCACCCAGCCATCTGCGGACCGGCCGCTTTACCC
>Ga0302314_10000638_pt1 | contig 64768 bp, 59 predicted proteins | sample III_Palsa_N2_3_FD_200533 | JGI IMG/M metagenome (GOLD analysis project Ga0302314, IMG submission 200533) | Peat permafrost microbial communities from Stordalen Mire near Abisko, Sweden - III_Palsa_N2_3 | ecosystem: Environmental > Terrestrial > Soil > Palsa > Peat permafrost | place: Sweden...
GCCGCATGGAACCGCGGCCTCGACGCCGTTGCCGCATGCGACTTCGAGGACGAGCTCCCCGACCTCGGTGGAATCACGCGCTACCGCTGAACAACGACGGATCCACAGGTATTGACTATTGCTCCGATGCGCGCGAGCCCGTCTCGTCAGCCATCCCCGGGTCGTTCGCAACGGCCGGCGCGGCTTCCACAAGGATGGCGTCTTCAGCCGAGGGCGCGTCCGCCAAGACGGCCAAGCTCGCATACACGTCCCCGAATACCTCTTCGGCCACGATCTCCTCGGCCTCCGGCCCGCTGGCGACGAACCAATCCGAGAACCTGTCGCTGGCCGCGCTTTCCGGGTCCGGGATCGACAGGGCTCGGAGCCACTCGCGGAACCGGGGGCGCATCTCCTCCTGCGTCCCCTCCTGGAACCACTGTCGGACGATGTCCGCCGACAGCGCCGCCCGAACAGCCCACTGCCGTGCGCGCATGTGGGTCGCAGCGAGGCTCACCGCGATACTCGCCTCGACCTCGGCTCGTTTGGCCTGCCGGGCTGCCGCCAGCTCCTCATCAGCGTGGTCTTCGGTGCTGCCGACCTGCTGTGCTTCGCGTTCCTGCTCGCGTTGTACCTGCTCCGCCGCCGCTGCTTCCTCAGCGATGTGGTGGGTCAGGGACAAGCGGGTCAGGTGGTGCTCGGTAGCGGTGACCAGACGGCCGACCAGGGCGCGAACGTCCGGGGGCAGGTATCCGCGTTCCAGTTCGCGGATGAGGGCGTTGGTGGCGCCAAGAGCACGCCGGTAAGCCTCAGCGGCATCCGCGTGGGTCGATTCCCCGCGGTGGGCGGCGTACCCCGCTTGGTTCGCGGCGCTCCACCGCCCGGTGTAGACGCCGACGGCGTCGGCATTGACGGCTTCGAGCGTGGCGACTGGCCCGCTTTGGACGACCTCGTTGCGCAGACTTCCCAGGCGCTCGATCGCTTCCCACAGCCCCTCACGGGTGTAGGGGCCCGCAACCAACGGATCACCGGTAGCCGTTGCCGCGGCCTGGCTCTGCGGGGGCAGTCCAGTCGGACCCGGTTCCGATGCGGCTTCGACCTCCACCGGGACGACCGGGTCCGCCGCTGCACCTGCGGCAGGTGCCACGACGTCCGCGTCAGCGGCGGGGGTCGGCTGCCCGGGGTGGGCCGGAGTCGAGAACAACGGCTCCCACAGATTCTGCTCTGAGGTGGCAGTAATGCGCGAGGCCAGCAGCGTGGCGTACTGCGTCATCGTCCGCAGGTGGGGCAGCGCGACGGGCGCTCGATAGCGCTCCTCGGCCAGGTTGTGGGAGAGAGTCTGCGTCGCACGGGCCAGCTCGATGCACCGTGCGACCACGTCTTCCCCGGCGTGCGCGAAGGGGTCGAGGGAGCTGCCGACCGGCCCTTGACGCATGGCCTTCAAGGCGTCGTGTACGGCCTCGCCGTCCGGGCGGCCGTCGACCCCCGGCATCGTCAACCTGCTGCCCGCCGGGGTGTCCTTGAGACGCCAGTAGGCACCGAACATCTCCTGGAAGTCGGATTCGGCTTCCTGCTTGGAGGTGTAGGGCTCGCCCGCCGGAATAGCCACCTCGACAGGGGCCTGCTCGGGAGGCGTACCCTCCGTCAGCTGGTGGGAACGCCCGAGTCGGCTCAGTGCGTCGACCAGGTTGCGAACGTGCTCGTTGCGGCTGGTCCTGGCCATGGTGCGCGGCAGGTACCAGTAGCCCTCGTTGCCCTGGAACTTGAACTTGTGGCGGTTCAGTGCGCCGCGTACGGCAGCGTCGGCGGCCTCGTTGGTCGTGCCGCGCACGAGCGTGCCGCGGTGGTTGTGCTCGATCTCCAGCACAACGGCGTCCACGGTGGCAGCGTCGTCCGGGACGGGGACCGCATCCGAGTCGATCGCCTCATCCCGCAGCTGCGTCTTGCGCTCAGCCAAGCCCTGGCGGACCTGGGCGGTGGTGTCGGGCCGTTGCGTGGAAGCGTGGCAGGCAGCGGCGTGCTCGTAGGCCGTCCTCACCAGGTTCAGCAGGACCGCTTGGTCGTCGGGGCGCCGGAAATCGCCCTCCCGCAGGCTCAGGGCCAGGGCATAGGCCGCATGTGCCAGTCGCGTGGTGTGGCGGGTGAGGCTGTCGAGACGTCCGTCCGAGTCGTAGGCCGAGTCAGCCGCGTAGAGCGCTTCGCGGATCTCCTCCAGCGCGGCGCGAGCGGGGACGAAGGGGGCGTCCTGGGGCTGGCCCCCGTCCCGATCGGCCAGATCGTGTGCCGTCGCCGAGGCCAACCAGCTCTCCCACGCCCCCGCCACCCGCTCGGCACCGGCAGTGAAGTCATCGGCCTCGACATAGGGAGCCGCCTGGTCGGCGGCCAGCTGATAAGCGGCCAGGCTCTGGTGATGCTGATAGGCGCGCTGAGCGAAGTCGTGGAGGGCTCGGCGGGAATCAGCCGTGCTCTCCTCGGCTGCCGCCAAGGCGTGGGAGACGACCTGCATCCAGTCCGTCAGTACGGCGCCGATCCGGGTGTCCGGGGCCTGCCGGCGCTCCCACATGGCGCCGCGCAGTTGGTGGCTGGCGTCCCCGCCGCCGCCGGCCACTTCCGGCCATCGGTCGTACGCCTCGAACAGGATCTGCCTGGAGAGGTGGAGGTGGGAGCTGTCGCTGTAGGGGTTCGGGCTCTCCTTCGCCGGGTCGGTGCGGACGAGAACCGCCCAGGAGTCGGGGTCCAGGGCCGCGGCCTCCAGGAGGACGTCGAACAGGTCCCGCCCGTGGGCCTGCATCCGGGCCAGGTGGCGTTCCGTGCGCTGCTGCAACTTCTCCGCGTGCGCGCGGACTTCGCCTCGGCTGTCCTCGGCGATGTCGGCTGCCACCACGGCGAGGCGGTCGTAGGCCAGGAAGACGTCCGGCGGCGAGACCTGCACACCCTGTACCGCGGAATGTGCGGCTGTCAGCTCATCGAGCAGCGGCGTGCTGAACGGGTCCGGCTCCCCCTCCAGCGCCTCCCGCAGCTTGTCCACTGTCGCGGAGACCAACTCACGACCCGCGACCAGTTCCCCCGCGTCGGAGTAGCGGCCGAACAGGATCGCGGCCCAGTGCACCCGGGCAATGGCCGAACCAGGAGCCTGCTGTTCAAGCTCCTGCGCCACGTCGACGGATGGCTCCAGCGCGACCTCCGCTTGGAAGTCGTCCTGCGATGAGGGGCCGTCGGCAAGGTCGTCGTCCGCGTGAGCGGCGCGGATGTCGAACCGGGCTCCACCAGGTACGGACACGACGAGACCGGTCGCCGTCTCCTCGACGGTGGCGCCGTCGGCGATCAGCTGGCCGATGCCTGCGGCGAGGTCGATGCCGGTCACGGGATCGGTTTGGACTCCGCCTGGGCCGGTCACGGTGTACTCGCTGATGGGGGACAGCCCGGGTATGGCCTGCGCTGCCTCCTCGTCTCCCAGTGTGACGGGTTCATCTGTGGCGTCCCACTGCTGGAACACCTCACTCTGCTGGTCCCGCACGGTGCTGCGGTACTGGGCAGCGTGGTCCCGAACTGCCGTCACCATCCCCCAGGTACTGCCCACCTGCTCGGGGCCGCGCTGCTCTCGGTCCCACTGCTCAGCGACGGCGCGAGCCCGGTTGGCGAACTCGGTTGCCAACTGCGGATCCACCAGGTGCTCCAGGCCGAGCAGTCTGCTCTGCCGTGCGTCGGCACTCTCTGTGAGCATCCACTCCGCGGCAAGGGCGAGACCGCGCTCCGCCGCTGTGCCGCTGTCGAGCTGAGACCCGAATTTGGACGCCCACGCGCGGTAGGCGCCCACCGCCGCATGTTCACCGGCCCAGTACGCGGCTCGGTCAGCGTAGGGAGGAGCGGCGTTCCGCTCGGGCTGAGGCTCGACGGGCGGCGTGGACCCCGAGGAGGACCGACCACCTGATGCCTGCGCCTGGGCGTTCACCTCCACGTTGGACAGGTTGTCAGCGGAGGAGGCGGCCGTCTGACCAGCTTCGTCCCCTTCGCTGGGGGTGCGGCCGGCCTGTTCCTCGATGTCGACCAGGAGTTGAGCCTGCTCAGCGCGAGCGCGACGCAGTTTGTCCATCTTCCCGAAGGGCTTGCCGACGAGCTTTTGGGCCCGCTCGATCTCCTGCTTCAACTCCTCCACCACGTTCAGCAGCGTGGTGTGCAGGCCGGGGAGCTTGGCGACGTAGTTCTCCATCCGGGTGACCAAGCCCATGGACGGCTTTCCGCTGCTCACCAAAGCGTCGATGTCGTCCACCACGAAGGATGCGCCCGGGACGTCGGCGAGCCCTCGAACGGTGAATGTGATGAAGTCCTGAAAGGTGTTGATCCGGGCCATGATCATCTGCCCGTCGAGAGTAGCGACGTGCTCGTACTGGCTGACATCACCCCGCATCCGACGATGCATCAGCGACAGGCGGGTGCGCAGTTCGGCGGCGGCATCCTGCCGCTTGGTAATCGCCTTTCCCTCGGGTGTCTCCATCCGGAACGTATCGGAATCTGACTTGTCGGAGGGCAGGCGCTGGACGGCCTTGTGGACTATGTCCGCGTAGCCGGTGGCTTTTGCGAGGGTTTCATCCGCCGAGTCGACCACATTGCGCAGGTGCTGGTCGGTCCTGCGCCAGCTCTTGAAAGCGGCCTCAAGCTGCCGGACTTCCTCGTCGGCCGCCAACTGCTTGAGGAGTAGGGGATTTCCCGTGGCTATTGCCTTGATTTCCCCGAATTCCAGGTAGTCCTTGCCGAGGTCTCCGTCGAGTTTCTGGGACTGCTCGTCCAGGTCGCGACCTGTACGGATCTGGTCAATAAACCTGGCTTTCCTCTCCACCGTCTGCCACATGAAACTGTCGAAGCTTCCCTCTTTGACCCACCGGTATATCTGGACGGGGATACCCAGTTTGTAGTGCTGGTTGAACTGGCGCACGATCCGGCCTTCGCGCTGCGTTACGTCACTGGGGCGCCAGGGAACGTCCAGGTGGTGCAGTGCAATTGCGCGGTCCTGCCCATTGACTCCGACTCCCATACTGTCGGTGGACCCCATGAGCACGGCCACGCCGCCCGTGCGCTTCTCCGAGAAGAGGTGCTCTTTCTCCTCAGCGGTCTTGGCATCCTGGGAGAACTTGATCAGGTCTTCGGGAACCCCGTATTCAATCAGCCGGTCGCGGAGGTAGTGGTAGGCGATGAACCTGCCCTCTTTGATGGATTTGTCGGAGGGCGTTCCCCGGTCGGCGAAGACGAACTGGCTGGCACCGTCCCGGCGGGTCGGGTTCCCGTCGCGGTCGTTGTACTTGCGGTGCTTGTGCTCGTGGTAGATCGCTGCGATGCGCTCGGCGGCGGCGTCGAGCTTGCCGATGCCGTCGGCGTCGTAGCCGGCCATGCGCAGGTCCAGGGCGGCTTGTCGGCCGTCGTTGCTGATCCACAAGAGGTTGTCGGTGCTCGGGTCGACGTCGCCGGCGCGCACCGCCTCCGCTCGGGCGGCGATGTCGGCCATGAACATCCGGTCGTTGTCGGTCGCGGGGACGACGACTGTCCGGGTGTCTTGCTCCGGGATCGGCAATTGGATGTCGTGCTTCGTCTTGACATCCGCCATCGTCTTCCACAGGTAGGAGAACTGGCGGGCATTGCGGAACGCCCCGATGCGCTCCTTGATTCGGGGAATTCCCTCGGGCGAGATCTCCGGCGCTACGACGTCTGTCAGAAACTGTGCCTGAAAGGAGGAGAATGCTTCGAGTCCGGCCTTCTGCAACAGGTCGGGGCGGAAGTAATTCAACATGACGAAGGCTTGCGGCATTGCATTGGGGAAGGGCGTTCCCGTACTGCCGATGGCGACGCGGTTCCCAGGGCTGCGCAACTTGACGATAAGGTCGCGGGACTGCCCGGAGACCGGTAGCGAGAGTTCGGAGTTGTTGGCCCCGACTTCGGCGTTCGCGAAATCCTGGACTTCGTCAACGATAATTCCATCGATGCCGGTCTGCTCCCAGGAGATCCCGGTGGTCGCGGTCTTGACCAGGTTCTTCTCAACCCGCTGGGTGTGGCGCTTGAGGTCGCCCTGCAACTTTTTGACGGTTTCCCGACTCGCGGGTATAGCGCCGCGCGGGTCGATACCGCTCGCGGCCACGGCAGTTGCGAGCGCGTCCGCGATCAGTGGGTCTCCGCCGGGGTTGAGTTCCGACGCGAGGGCATCGTCGTTACCGGTCAGTGCCTTGTGTATGCGGGCCCGGTATTCGGCGGTCTGGTCTGCGACGAACTGCTGCTGCCCACGCCCTGAGACGGGGATCCTCTTGAAAAGGCTCTGGGGCAGGATGACCGCATCCCAGTCGCCATTGGCTATCTGGGCGATGTAGGCCGCAGCGGTGTCGCTGGTGAAGTCGGCAGCGTCGATCGCCAGGACTCGGGCGTGGGGGTACGCCTCCATGAAGTCGTTGCGGAATCCATTGACCGTCGGGTTCTTGACGACAATGCACGGCTTGTTGACCAGGCCCAGGCGTCGCATCTCCATGACGGTCATGGCGATGGTCAGGGTTTTTCCGAACCCCACCTCGTAGTCCAGGAACGAGCCCTCGGGCTGTGCCAGAACTCGTGCGACTCCGGCTCGCTGGTGCGGTCGAGGTGTGATGCGATCCGATATCCCGGGGAATCGTAGATATGCGCCGTCGCCCTGGTAGGGGACGAACGAGTTGTGGAGGCGGTTGTAGGCGGCCAGGACCGTTGTAGCGCGGTCGCTGTCCTGCCAGAGCCAGTCTCCGAACAGTCGTTGTAGTTCGTCGGCCTTGGCGACGGTCTGCTCGGTTTGGTCGGCCGCCCAGCGCTTGCCGTCCGCGATCTCCTCGGGAGTCGCATCTTCGTCCAGCTTGGGCGGCTTCACCACCAGGGTGTTGCGCCGCAGCATTCGCTGTGCGAGTTCGATCGCGTTGCGCTTGTCGGTGCCGTAGACCTTCGTTGCCGCACGGCCCTTGCGCACTGCGGGCGGAGCGCTGACCTCCCAGTCGGCGCCGCCGGTCAGCTTCACGTCCACGTACCTGGACTGGAGGAGCTGGCGCAGGAAGTCCTGGTAGTACTGCGGCGCGATCCAGGTGGCGCCGAACTGGATGTCCTCGATGTCACCGGGCTGCTTGTCCGGCGGCAGGGTCCGCCGCAGCGCCTCGGCATTGGCCTGGAACGGATGTTGGCTGCGCGACTCCGGGGAGACCATGCGCAGGATCGCCTCGACCTGCTCCAGCTTGGTTCGGACGTCGCCGGACAGGTAGTTCGCCGCCGGGATCAGCTTCTGTGTTCCGGGTTCGTTGTAGACCAGTTCGCCCAGTGCCTTCCGGGCCTCGTCCAACGATTCCAGGTCCAGAAGTTCAGCGATCTCGCCGAGCCTGACCTCGTGATAGGTGTTGAGGCTGATCGCCAGGGCGTCTTCGGCTGTTTCCGCCGTGCTCTGGTCGGGCTGTATCCGGGTGACCGTCTTGGTGAAGATGTCGGATTTCTTGGCGGTTCCGGTGTCTCGGTCCAAGATCTCCAGCGCGTAGACGCCGGCAGCGTAGGGGTCGGTCCTGAAGGCTCCGTGCGCTGAGCGGTGGTCGCGCCGGGTCTGGAGGTTCAGGTGGCCGTACGCGGCCACGTGGGCGTCGTAGTGCAGGTTGAGCAGCGCGCGCAACGAGGTTGCCTGCTCGTCATCCTGCGTCGATTCGGCGCTGAGCAGGTCGACGTAGGTATCGCGCAGTTTGAGCAGCGAGGACAGCTCGGCCGCCGCGTTGCGGAATACGACGCGCGTGGCGACCTCACCGCCCGCGATTTGCAGAAACGTTCCGTCACTCTGGTCGAGGAGGGTTCCCTCGAAGCGCTGGAGGTCGTCGCCGAACAGTTCTTCCGCACGGCGCATCCGCTCGACCCGCTGGTCGACGGCCGCCCGCTGCTTGGCGTCCGGGGATGCGCTCATGGTCAGTCCGCTCTCGCGGGCCTGCCGGGTGACCTCCGTCAGCGCGGTGGTCAGGGCCTCGCCGAGGTCGACACCCTCGCGGGCGCGCACGGTGATGTCCTTGTCGGTGAACTGGTTGCTGGTCAGGCCGTGGATGCCCAGGACCATGTCCGGGTGCTGCGCGAAGTAGCTGTTGACCAGGATCGAATGCTCGGTGTCCACCTGGACTGAGGACAAGCCGACCCACTCGGGCGGCGTCTTGGGCGGATTGCCGTCGCGCCGGCGCAGGATCAGCAGGTCGGTGACGGCCTTCGTCCCGGCCGCCTGCCAGTGGGCCCCGGCTGGCAGGCGTACAGCGCCGACCAGGTCGGCCCGCTCGGCGATCTCAAGTCGGGCGGTGCGTCCCGTGGAGTCCATGGTGTAGCGGCTGGTGAGGACCGCGACCAGCCCGCCGGGGCGGGTCAGTTCGAGGGACTTGATGATGAAGTGGTTGTGGGTGTTGAGCCTGAGCGGATTGAACTTCGGGTCGTGCAAGGCGATCTCGTCGAACGGGACGTTGCCGACGCTGAGGTCGAAGTAGCCTTCGGGGTAGCGGGTGGCGACGAAGTCCTCGTTGCGAACCTCGGCGTCGGGGTAGAGCGCGGCGGCGATTTCAGCGGTGACCGGGTCGAGTTCGATGCCCGTCATCTGGGCGTTGCCGGGGGCGTAGGCGATGAAGTTGCCGCTCCCGGAGCCGGGCTCCAGTACCCGGCCGCCCACGAATCCCATGTCCGCGAGGGCCTGCCAGATCGGTTGCACCAGTCCGGCGTCCGTGAAGTGCGCGTTTCTGGTGGTTGCCTCGGCAGCGTTCCACTGTGTCTCGGTAAGTAGCCCGCGTAGTTCGGCACGCAGGTTGGCGAAGTCGCGCACCCGCGGATCGAAGACCTGCGGCACCGCACCCCACGAGGACCAGCGCGCCAGCACCGCCTGCTCGGCGGCGGTGGCGGGGCGTTCTTCGTCCCGGAGCAGGTGCAGGACGCGGATGGCGGCGATGTTCGCGCGGACGCGCGCCATCCGGCCAGACGGAGCGAGGTCTTGCTGGCCGTTCGGCTGGAATCGCGTTGCGGCCGGGGCCGGCCCCGGCGCGGGTTCCTCCCGTCGCAGGACGATGCTGTCGATCGAGACCGAGTAGGGCCCGTCATCGGCGTCCACGTCCTGGACGAGGATGTCGCCGGCGGCTTCGTCGGGACGCCGGTACACCACCGCTTCGGTCAGGTCGTCGGGGTCCGGATCGAACTCGGGGCCGTCGCTGAGGTGTTGAACGACGACCCCGGGTACCAGGCCGTCGGAGCGGCCCTGCGTCTCGGTCCACTGGTACTGCGGCCCCTCGGCACTGGGCGTGGACAGTGGCCTGTCGGGAGCGGGGGCCGGGGCCGGGCCGCTGGTGATCTCCGCGGCGATGGCCTGCTCCTGCATTGCGTCAGTGATGCTGGCCGGGAGGGTGCCGTCCTCCAGGCCGTCCCACAGGCGGTCGACCAGGTCCTCGGCCCACTCCCGGTGAATCAGTTCCCGCGGTGAGGCGACCTGCTGCACGCCGCCGGTGCTGTCGATCCGCACCACCAGGTAGTGGCTCAGCTCCCCAGGATCGGCGGAGGGGCTGTCCTGGTCGATGGCGTACAGGCGGTAGTGCCAGGGTGTGTTGTCGGAGCCGGTGGAGGCGAGCAGGTGAATCGCCCCAGCGGCAGCTTGGGTTTCGAGGTCGGTGAGCTGCTCGGGCATCTGGTACACAGCGGTCCTCCACGTGCTTCACGGCGGTCGAGCGAGTGCGGGAGCGGGATGGCTGCTAGAGCTGGCGTCCGCGTTCGCGCAGGTCCTCGACGGAGGTGCCGAGCACGCGAAGGAAGCTGGGGGTGAGGTAGTCCAGGAGGGCGCGCAGTTGCTCGTCGGTCAGGTCGTCCACGGTGGTGGTGCCGTCGATCAGGGCGTCTGCGGTGGCGGCGAGCCATTCGGTGCGCTCCTGGGTTCGCCGGATGCGGGCCTCGAACGCCGCGTCGCTCTCCAAGCCCTCGTCCTCGTCGTCCGGATCGGCTCCGGATTCGGGCGGCAGTCGGACCAGCTCGGCCAAGACCTCGTACTCGGCGTGTGCCTTGAGCAGTCCCAGGCGGCCGACTCGCTGTTCGTGGGTCTCCTGGTCCGGGGCCTGGTCGTTGATGACCAGCTCGTCCCACAGGCCGCCGACCTGCCGTTCGACCTGTTCGCCGAGGGCGGTGAACCACGCGACGGGGTCCGGGAGGGTGGCGTAGCGCTGGGGCAGCCAGCGCTTCCAGTAGGCGCGGGCCTCGATGCCGTATCGGTTCATGGCCATGGGTCGGTCTCCTTGCGATCGGTCACTGCTCATCGGATGTGTCGTCTTCGTCCGGTTCGTCGGACGGTGGTCAGTCGGACTCCTCGTCCGGTCCGGGGTCCGGTTCCGGGGCCTCCGCCGTATCGGGCGGGGGTTCGTCGGGCTCGGATGGGGGTTTGTTGCGGCGGCCGACCACTGAGTAGTAGGCCGACGTGAGGGAGGTCAGGATCTGGTTGAGGTAGACCTCGTCATCGCTCCACGCCTGGCGGTGGCGGGGGCGGTGCTGGCCGTTGCGGCAGGTACCACCGAGCCACAGGCGAGCGATGCGCTCGATAGCGCGAGACCAGGCGTCCTGCCACAGGTACGGTGCGGAGCCTGCGTCCTCTTCGGCTGCGTAGGCTGACTGGTGGGAGGTCCACAGCGCGGTCAACTCCTCCACCACCGCGCCGTGCATCCACCAGCAGTCCCGGGGCAGCTGGTCGTTCGGAACCTCGTACCGGTCGGCCAACCGGAGCACCCACAGCACGAACTCGGGCCATAGGGCTTCGCGTTCTTCGCGGGACAGATCGTCCCAGCAGACCGCGAGGCCGGGGACTCGCTCGTCCTGCTCGGTCTCTGCCGACTCAACGCCACTTTCGGCATCAGGCTCTGCACGCTCTTCTTCGAGCATCTTCAGCCGCTCGCCCATGAGCACGGAGTCGGCGTTGATGCTGACCAAGTCCTCCTGGATCTCCCGGAGTCGGTCGAAGATGTCGTCAAATCCACCGGCGCTAGCCATGACTGTCGGCCTTCTCCAGCTCGATGGCATGCTCGGCCACGATCTGGCGTGCGACCTCGGTGGCGTCCTTGATCTCCTGGGCGCGCGGGCCCTCGTGGACGCGAGTGAATGACACCTGGACGGCAGGCGTGCGGCGATGGATGACCAGGCCGCTGCGCTCGGGAACCATGCGGATGTCCGCCGGCTCCAGGACCGCGCGGCGGCGGACCGAGGTGGAGACCGAGATCCGGTCGCCGCCGTCGTCGGACACCGACACGACGTCCTCATCGAACTCACCGGCGAGCGTGGAGTACGACTTGAGCTCCTCCGGGTCCGAAATGCCGCCGAGGAACAATTTGACGGTCGCGGCGGCGAAAAGCTTCCTGACGCCGAGTTGTCCCCAACGCTCCTCGGCCTGCGCGTAGGACTGGAGCACGGCGAGAATGAAGATGTTCATGCTCCCACTGACCGACATCAGCGAGGGGATTTCCGGCAAAGGGCAAACGTTGGCCAGCTCATCCAGAAAGCAACCAAAGGGAATGGGTAGCCTGCCGTTGGGAGAACGCGCCGCAATCGCCTTTGCCTCATCAAAAAGGGCCTTCGCGAAGGCCGCATTCAAAGGCGCAAGCGCACTGCCCTCCTCGTCCTCCCCAACGATGAAGAGCGTTCCGCCCTCGGTGAGGTACTGGCGGATGTCGAAGATCTCGACGTCGCCCTCGGGCGCGAAGATGCTGGCCACCTGCTCGTCGTACAGGGCCACAAAGGACTGCTGGGCAGTGCGCCAAGTGGCGCTTCGCTCCTCTCCGTCTGCCGTGTGCTGGCCGGCCAGGGCTTGAGCGAGGCTGTGTTTTCCCGCCTGAGCGAGCAGGTCCACCGCTTCGCGGTTGTCGGGGTCCGCGGCCCAGCCCAGAACATAGGAGACCGGAAGCTTGTGAAGCGCTGCGGCATGGAGCCAGCAAGTAATCAGAATTTTGGCATTGAGGGAGAAATACCCCCCGCCACTGACGCCTTCATCCGACTTGGTAGCAGCGACCAGCGTTTCGGCTCTTTTCCGCGCGATATTGAACTTCTCGCACCCGGCCGTGAGCGGCCAATGCAGCTGGTTGGGCCAGCCCGACAGCCCAGTGGGGTCGAGAACCAGGACCGGCCCGTACTCCTTGCGCAGTTCCGCGGTGTTGTACAGGACGTCAGTTTTAGAGGAGGTCGCCAGTACCGTGCCTCTGAAAGCCAGGATCTCCGGCAGGATGATCTGGCTCGTCTTTCCCTCTCGGGGCGGAGCGACCAGGACCATGCTCTCTTCGATCGTGATCCACAGGTGTACCTGCGCAGGGTCGGTGCAGCCGACGTACACCGCGACGTGCCGGATCTCGACCGAGGCCGGGTCCTTGGCAAACATGATCGGCCGCAGACTGGAGGCGCGGGCCAGGGCCTGCTTCTCACCCATCGCCCGCTCCAACTGCGCGGTGGTGGCCATGCCGTCAGCGCCGTCTGCACCGCGACGCCTCCACCAGCGGCTCACCTTCCAGGCCCCGGTGACGGAGCCGGCCACCAGCAGAAGGAAGGAGGCCCAGTAGGCGACCGGCCCGCCCACGCCGTCGCTGGCGGGCCACGCGGAGGCGGGATCACCCGGACGCGCGAACACGCCGCGCAGCGCCGTACCGGTGATGTCCCAACTCACCGCGGCCGGACGACCGTGGACGAAGACCCCGGACACGACCGCCGACAGCCACAACAGCACCGTGAGGAGGAACAGGAGGGTCAGCGGGACGATCCACAGCGCATCGCGGCCCAATCGCAGCCGGGCGGCGGTCTTCGGGGTCGCGGCTTGCGGCATCACGCGGCGGCACCCTTGCTCATCCGCATCATCGGAGCCGACGCACCCTGGCCAGTTCCCCCCCGCTCCGTCATCCTGCGGTTAGTATCGGTGAGCCTTATCTCCACTTTTGTCCGGATATGCTGAACCAGATTGATCCGGGATCCGACCTGCCAGATGGCATTGCCGGGCGCGAGGACGTTGGCACCGTCCGGGAGCGCATTGCGGCACCAGCCCGGCAGTCCCAGGTAGTCGCAGGTGACCTCGGCCTCGTCGCGATCCAGGTGGTAGAGAATGCGTGTGGCCGTCAGCTTGAGGATCGCTGCGGCTTCTGGGGCTTCGGCCAGGATCAGGTCGGCCAGGTGGTGCAACACCGCGACGAACGACAGGCCCAATCTTCTTCCGTAGCGCACCAGTTCCTCAAAGAGCCGTGCGACGGGGCGGTGCGAGAGGATGTGCCAGGCTTCCTCAACGATCAGCGTCCGTTTGATGTCGTCGCCCGGCTTGATCCATCCGAAGCGAATCCAGGGCGCGATCACCGCCATCAGCAGCGGCATGGCCTGCCCCTCACGGGGCAGCTTGGTCAGGTCGAAAACGATCAACCGGGCGTCGAGGTCGATGCCCGTGCTGGTGGGGCCGTCGAAGAGCCCGGCCAGGTCCCGGTTCGGATTGCACAACTCATCGAGCGCCAACGCCGCCGACTGGCCCCACTCGACCAACTCCTGCGCACTCACCGGCTGCCGCCCCAGCAGCGCCTCGGCGGGCGAGGTCAGGGCGTTCAGGATGTCCGAGAGAATCACGGCACGCTGCTGCGATTTGGAGGCGGCGACCGCGGACTTGTGCGCCTCCGACAGAGCGAACTTCGCCTGAGAGCCGATCGCGGAACCCGTCAGAATCTCGATCATGGAGACGAGGACCTTGAACTGGTGCTCCGGGGGGATCCGCGGGTCCAGGGGGTTGATGCGGACCCCGTCGCCGCCTTCCGCGTCGCCGTACACCAGGCGGATCGGGGTGATTCCCAGCTCGCGCGCGATGCTGTCCCACTCCCCGGCGCCATCCTCTCCCTGAGCGTCCAGCACGAGGAAATTTCGTTCACGGAAACGGAGTTGGCGCAGGACGTAGGTCTTCTCCAGCGCCGACTTCCCGTGGCCGGACTTGCCCAGGACCAACACATGGGGGCTGGGCAAACGGATTCTGGCGGCCGGGTCGTACAGCACGAACGGATCGAAGATGTACGCCTTCCCGCTGTAAGCCTCGCGGCCGATGATGACTCCGCGTGGGTCCATCCCGGCGGCGCCGACGGCGGGGTACAAGCCGCACGCGTTGGTCGACGTCGAGCGCACCGACCGGCGCCGGGTCTGTGTCTGCGGGCGCAGCGAGTCCAAGAAGATCATGACTCAGCGCCCTTCCTTGAGCAGTCCGGTGGCGAACGGCAGAGTGTTCGCGAAGGCCCGGAAGTGCTCTTTGTCCGTCCACTCCAGGCGAAGGCCGCTGCGGGTAGCCGCGTTGCGTATGGCATCGGCGTCCCGGCGCAGGGCCTCGGAGTTGGGCGAGGTGACGGTGACCCAGCCGGCGAGTCGGACTCCGGCCGCGCCGTTGCCTGTCTCCCGCACCGTGGTCATGGCACTGGATTGCGCCTTGAGTTCGCGGGGGTCCTCGATCTTCCCCAAGCGCTTGTCGGCTTGGCCGAGTTCGTTGGTGGCGTCGGCCAGCGCCTCGGCTATCGCCTGATCCGTGGGGACGAGGTCCATGGTCACCGCGATGGAGACGATGACGTCCTGGACGTACAGCAACAGCGGCGCCATGAAGTTCACGCCGACGGGCATCAACGGCCATGCCTTGACCCACGCTGTCCGGGAGTACCAGGCGTCGGCAGCGCCCTCCCAACTGCGCGACTGCATATGGCCGGTGGGCCGGGCATCGAGAACAGCGGGCCACGCGGTGACGCGGTCCATCCCCGTGGTGTCGTCAATCCAGTGCGAGGGATCGTAGGAGTGGTGGATGTAGGAGGCCAGTGCCGCCTCGTCCAGGTTGCGAACGTGACGCAGTTGGCCCCGGGCCAGGCCGCGGATGAAGCTCTCGACCTCCTTGCCGAGGGTGACGGCGTATCCCTCGTGCAGCGAGTTGTAGCGCCGGGCCTCGCCCACCAGGTCGGAGGTGTACGGGATGCCCACCGCCAGGAGCAGTCGGCGGTCCTCTGCGGTGACAGCCACCTGCCGGATCAGCTCGGAGTAGGAGTCGTCCAGCCACGTCGGCGCGTCGGGGTCGCGGCGAGCGGCAGCGTCTCGCAGGTGGGCGTTGGGGTCGGTCGGGATGATCCTGGCGATCCACTGCAACCGGCGAATCCGGCCGCCGCCATCGGCGAGGGACTTGAGCATGTACTCGTAGGCGCGGATCAGGGACTCTTTGTCGTCACTGTCCAGGCTCCCGAAGTCACGCATCGCCTCGACCTCGACCACGGCCACGAACATGCGCTCATGCGGTTGCAGCACGATGGCGATCTCCCCCCACGCGGTGCGGGCGGTGATCCAGTCCATGTCCCGGGGAACCCCGGGCGGCACCTCGATGCCGATTCTGCGGCCGTTGCTGAGGACTCCTGCCTGCGGGGCCTTCGACTTGTACAGCAGCTCTCCGTTGCGCAGCAGCCGCTTGTAGGTGCGGTTGATCTCGAACCAACGCACATAGGTACGGCCCCGGTAGGGGGCGAGCGTCGCCCAGGCGCAGGCTCCGGCGAGTGCCGCGAACACCAGCACTTTCAGGAGGATGGGGCCCGTGAGGTACGCCGCGACCAGGCCGCCGACGAAACCCCCGCACAGGATGTACTGCTCGTCGGCTTCCAGCTTGCGTCCGAGCAGACCCCGTGGCCGTGGCCGCGGGAAGCTGAAGGTGCGCGCCATCGCCACCTACCTCCTGTTCGATCGCGGTGTGGTCACGGGGACTCCTCAGCCGTCGGCTCGGCCGCCGGGGGTGCGGGGTTCGGCTGCTCTGCGGGCGGCCAGGCCGGCGGCGTTCCACCGCTGCCGCCGCCCGTGGGGAGGGAACCGGTCGGCTCGGGAGTCGACCCGCCGCTCTCGGCTCCGCTCCCAGACGAACTGGGGAGTTCGGGCCCGAGGGGCTGGGAGCCGGAGCTGTCCGAATCCGCTCCTGAATCGCCGATCGGGGTGTCCGGCGCCCCCTCGGTCTCGGTCCCGCCCTCGCTGCCGTCGCCGGTAGCTCCCTTGACGCCCCGGTCGGCGGCTTGCTCGGCTTGGTCCTTGAGGGTGTCGACGCCCTTCTTAGCCGCCACGGCGGCGGCCCCGACTCCGGTGGCGCTCGCCCCTACTTCGGCGGCTCCCATCTCCGAACCGCTCTCGGCCGCACCCTCGGCTTCTCCACCCTCTTCTCCACCTTCTCCGCCGCCGCCACCGCCACCGCCGAGGCGGCTCTTGAGTTCGCCGAAGGTGTCGCCCACCTGGCTTCCGACGTTCTGAGCCCGGTTCTTGAAGTCGTCGCGGGCCTGGTACATCCCCGCGATGTCGTCGCCGATGATGGGCAAAAATTTCGCCAACTGGAACGGCAGGTAGAGGGCCAGCCAGAGCATCCCGATGCCGGTGAAAACCGTCGCGAAGCTCTGCGCGACCGACGGCGGACCGCTCCCGCTGTGGGAGAGCAAGCCTGTGGCCAGCGCGATTGTGGTCAGCGTGACGTACTTGCTCGCGATGATGCCGCCCATCACGCCGACCCATTTTTTGACGTGGGACCACATGCTGCGGTCCACCAGGCCGGAGAAAACGGAGGCACCGAAGACCAGCCCGGACAGGATCAGGTCGTCTCGGACGATGAGCTCCAGCCACACACCCGCAACAGCGGACAGCATCGCCAAGGCCAGGAAGATGACGATCACTTGGCCGCCGGGTATCGCCATCAGTGCCGCCATCGCCACGGTCACCGTGCCCGCCATGCTTCCGGCATCGCCCGCCACCGGGGCAAACATCGCTGCCGCAGCCTCGTCAAACAGCTCCGTGACGTAGGCGATGGCGGCCGGAGCCAGCGCGGTCACCATTACGGACAACAGCAGGAAGCCGATCGACTCGCCGACCGCTTGCATCGGCGGCGCTCCCTGGAAGGCCCGCTTCGCAACCGCCAGCAGCCACAGGATCACCGTCAGGACCGACGAGGCGGCGAACGCCATGGCGTAGGTGCGCAGAAAGCCCTCGTTGGTCCAGTCGATCGTCGTGGTCGTCAGCAGGGCCTTGATCATCTCCGTGAACAGGGAGGTGACCGCGTTGTTGAAAAATTGGGCAATATATCCGAACGGATCGTTCATAAAATCGATGGCCTTGTTCGTGGCCTGCACGGTGCTGCACACCATGTCCGCGAACGGAACGTCTGCGCAGGCCCAGTTGCTGAATCCGTTCGCGTGCGCCTGGCTGGCGAAGACGAGCTGGAAGCCGGTCGACATGACCACCACCAGCCGCAGTCGCGCTACCAGGCGCTGGGCCGTCTCAGCCGACATAGGGGGGCGCATCGAACTCCTGATTTGCCGTGAGGAAGTCACCGACCGAGCTGGGAGTCGTCCCGGTGTCCAGCGGCGTGGGGCCGTCGACCGAGGTGACCGCCGCGAGCTTCCAGTCGTCTCGCTCCCACTGGAGGGTGAGCGTGTACGTGTTCCATGAAGCGGAGACCGGTAGCGGGGCGCTCTGCCCGGTCGTGCCGATGACCCCGGCCATCCACACTTCGACGGTGGCAACCTGGTCGGAGTAGCTGTCGGTCTTGGTGCCCAGCGCCGCAGCGCGGGCCACCAGCGTGTTGGTGTTGCCGCTGTTGATCCCGAGCGAGACCAGGACCTGTTCCATCCCCGCGTCGTCGTTGGCGATCAGTTGCGCCCGCGACTCCGACGTCGCCATCGCGTCGATGATGCGGTGCCGGAAGCTGGGGCTGGTGAAGTACGCCGCCGAGGAACGTGCGACCTCGTAGTTCACCGCGGCCTGAACGGCTCCCGCCTGGCTGTGGGGATAGCCCACGGGCACGCCGCTGACAACCCGCTGCGTTGAGGTGGCCGGGTTTCCGCCCGTACCAGAGACGGCCTGCGCGGGCTGAGTGCTCTGCCCGGCCTCAGCCGATGGACCCGCCGACGACCGCGGACTGGTGCTCCCCTTGGTGACGTTGACGATGACAGCCAGGACCAGCAGCGCAACGAAGACCCCGCCCGCGATGGCCAAGCCCCTCCACCAGGGACGTTCATCGCCCTGCGATGCATCGTGCGCATCATCGGTGATCGTCCGGGTGCCCCGGTTGGTCTGAGGCGACTTCTTCGGCATCAGGATCAGATCCCCATGCCGTAGACGATGGTGAAGATCGTGGCCAGCGAGCCGACCACGAAGGCACCGATCAAACTTCCGCCGACTTCCTTCTTGCCCTTGCTGACCTGCGCGATGTCCTGCTGTCCCTCGCCCACCTTGATGTTGTACGCACCCAGGGCCGCACGGCCGAGAAGAGCCATGACGACGGCGGCCATGATGACCTCGACCACCGTTCGCGCTGTAGCGCCCAACGCCGCGAACGGGCCCCAGTTGGGGGCGATCCCCCCGACCAAAGACCCGATGCTGCCGTTCGCAGCCAGTTCCGTTATGCGGTGCGAAACGGACATCCCCACTCCCTCCCAATCCCCGCGTGGCCCGGGACCGGCGCAGAGAGCGCATGCCGCAGGCACTCCGGATCATTTTCATCAACATATGTTGATGGATCGCGGAGGTGCCACAGTACGCCACTATCGCCCGGCGCGGTAGCCACAACAGGAGGCTCAAGCGTTGATCTCCATCGCGATGCGACCAAACGGCGACGCGGACATGACGGGCGACATCCGCGCGACGGACTCAGGCAGAGATGGATGAACTAGCTGTTCAGATGGCTAGTTCGGGTCAATGTCGACCGCGCAGGCCCGGTCGCCGACTACTACTTCAAGGCAGGACGCAGGGGTCGAGCCCAACGCCGGCCAGGCTGCGAAACTCGTTCCCCTGGTGCCGAACCGGTTGCGCTGCCAGTCCGATCCTGGTCGGGCAATGGAGGACCGTCGATGGCCGCCCGGCCCGGGAGAGTGATGTACTGAAGCCATTCATCTACAGATGTATATGGATGGAGCTTCATGAATGGTCCCCGCATCGCCATCGTCGGCGTGCTGATCGCTGCCCTGTCGCTCGTCGCACTACCGCTGTTCGTCGTCGTCGCTGCAACCGGAAAGGCGAACGCCGCAACGTGCACCACCGGCCTCCAGCCGATCGGCAACGGGCAGCAGGGAGCCGGGGCCGGCGGGAGCCCAACAACGTTCGAGGGCATCACGCAGTCCGGCGCCGGCCAGGTGACGGTGCCGCTGGACCCACAGGGACCGCAGACGAGCGCTTCATGGAACACCACTCAGGTCCGCAACGCGGGGACCATCACCAACGTCGCGCGCACCCGGTCGCTCTCTCCCCGTGCCGCTGTCATCGCCGTCGCAACCGCGATGCAGGAGTCGAGTCTCAACAACATCGACTCCGGTGACGCCGACTCCCTCGGCCTGTTCCAGCAGCGGCCGAGCCAAGGTTGGGGAATGGCTTCGCAGTTGACGGACCCGGTCTATGCGTCCAACAAGTTCTACGACGCCCTGGTTGAAGTCCCGAATTGGCAGACGAAGCCCCTCAGCACCGTCGCCCAGGCCGTCCAAAGGAGCCTGTATCCAGGGGCGTACGCCAAGTGGGAACAGGCGGCTGGTGCGTTGGTAGCCAAGACCTGGGGCACCTCCGCGGTCACCTCGATCTCCGAGGGCTGCTCAAGCACCGGTGCCAACGATCCAGTAGCGATCTTCAACGTCAAGAACCCAAGGACGCCCGCGCAGGCTATCGCCGCCGCTCGCCAGGAGGCGGGCACCACCGGCTGGTACCAGAAATGCGACCAGTTCGTTGCCGAGGCGTACGGCTGGCTCGATTCAGGCTCCGAAACCGCCAACATCCACTGGAACCGCCTGGTCGACGCGGGGCTCGCCCACCCCGGTGACAACAACCCGCCAGCAGGGGCGTTGCTTTTCTACGACACCGGCGAGCCCGACGGGCACGTCGCGCTCTACCTGGGCAACGACATGGTGGCCAGCAACGACGTCGGCGACACGTACAGGGGCGAGGGGATGATCACTATCGTGCACCGTTCCGACATCACCAACGGGGCCTGGAAGCTGCGCTACCGCGGATGGGCCGAGCCGAGTTTTCCCGGAGCCGGCGGAACAAGCTCCTTCTGACTATCCATCAGCCACGAGAGAAGGAAACGACCGTGGATGACATGGTCCAGGTCCGAATCACCCCCGACGGGACCGTATTCATTGACGATGAATACTTCTCGGCCCCGCCCGGTACGTCACTCAACGACGCCGTGCTGGCCCATCTGCGGCTGGAGGCCGCTGCCATGGAGGAACCCGTACGGGCTTCCATCAAGGATGAGCAGGCAACTTACTCCATGGCCATCCAGGTCGATCCCGACGGGACCAGCCATCCCTTGGAGATCCAAGAGGAGCCGACCTCCGCCTCCGAAGATTCAGGGCCGTACGTCTTGCCCGCGCCGGACGAGCCGTCCGTCGATGCCGTTCAGCTCGACCGCCCGTACGATTCACTGCCTGAGCCGTACCGCGCACAGCTACGGACCATCTGCACCATCGCCCGCCGAGGCGGTTTCGAAGAGGCAGCCCGCGACGCCGACCTGCTCCTCGCCGAACTCACGCCGGAGTACGGACCGAGCCACCTGTACACACTGGCCGTCGGCACCGTCCGAGGAGATATCGCATATCTCAACCGGGACTACCAATACGGCTTGCAAATCTGGACCTTCATGGCCAAGGCTTGGAATCAACTCCACGGTCCTCACCACACCATGACGATCCACGCTGTCGGCAACGCTGTCGGCTGCTGGCGAGCCCTGCCCGACCCTGACGCCTACCCCCTCAGCAAAAACCTCGCCACGCTCCTGCGCGAGATACCCATTCCCAACCACGAAGTGGCTCTCCGCCTCATCGACAAGCGCATGCATGCCGCCGCAACCTGACTACGAATAGAGAGAGTTCACGCCATGAACCCCGCTCGCACTGGACGCACGATCCTCTTCCTTCTCCCCTTTGTCCTCATCGTCACCGGGATCCTGGTTGCAGGTGAGGTCTCCGGCCGTCCGGGCGGCACCCATGTCGCACTCCAAGCCCTCAGCATCTCAGCAGTAGGTGCTCTCTGGGCCTGCCTGCGGAGCTGGCGAAGCACTCGCCGGTGATGCTGCTGGCCTACCACCAGCCAGTCTGAGGGAATCGAAGCAACCTGCCCCGAACCTCGTCCGTTGCAGCTCCACGTCAAGCATCAGTGCCCATCACCACGGGGCCGGCCGTACCGCCGATGCCGCACCTCGGGGCAACGACCGGACCTGAGCCTACGTGGCGTCGACCTCGCTAAGGAGGACCCAGAGGGGACTGTTGTCCCTGATCACCTCCGGTTCCTCCTCGGCCAAGAGTTCGTCCAGGACTGGCAAGTAGTATCGAATCGCCGCGGTAATGCCGCTGCGAGTGTACGGGGCAGGTGCACCAGACAGTCGTGCGACCCATAGGTCCCAGCGACCACCGCCGAATCGGTGATGAGTGGTGCCGACATGGCGGTCCCGCAGGATCATGGCCACCACCAGCAGGTGCCTTGGGAGCTGAAGTGTGAGGTGCGAGCCGATCAGCATGTCGGCGCGGGCCGCCCGAGTGGCTGCAAGTACGGCGTCGAACCGAAAGGTGTTGGCGATGGCAGCCAGTTCGCTACCTGTCTGTCTGCTCGGTGTCGAGCCGAGGGTGGAGGTCGAAGGTCTCATCTCCTCCACGGTGATGTCGAGCCGACGCAGATCACGGAGCACCAGGCGGATACCGCATCGTCCGGGAGAATCATCGCGGCTCGATGCAAACACCGGGGCAAGGGCGGAGTCGATGAGTTGGGTGAGGTCGTCCGCTACGGCCCCCGGCTCGTCAGCGCGCAGCAGTACGTCGAGGTCGGACCACTGGTCTGTAACGACCCCCTCGACGGCTGCCGAGCCGTAGGTGCGCAGTTCGTGAATTCGTTCGTCGGCGCGGGTGAGGTCAGCCAGGATGGGCAGGGTCCGATGCTGCCAACCAGGCGATGGGAGCCCGTGCAGCTCCTTTGCGATGGCCATGATCGCCATACTGCCAGCGACCGATGAGACAGCAGCCTCAACTTCTCGAAGGCAAGAGGGTTCCACCCGCAAGGATGATAAAGGGACCGCTCTCGAACCGTGCGACAGTGCCATACCCCAGCAGGCCGCCGACTGCCCTTGGTTGGCGCGACGCTGTGTGCGTCACCCCTACACAACCGACCCAGACCGACGAATACCTCGCCGCCACCGACCCGTTCGCCGAGAGGCCAGGTCCACCCGACCGGGCCACACACGATGCCCTGGGTCCAAAGTATAGACAAGTGGGCGATCAACAAGAGGGCTTGTGTCGATAGCGTTGCTGCTTCGATAGATCGACAAGGGTGCACCTCTGGGGGGTCAATGAAGGACATGTTAGACATCGAGATCACCCGTACGGACTTCCGTGTCCGGATGGAGGCGGACCCGGTACGGCTGGTCGTCCAGTCCGGTGATTTCCGGCAGGAGTTCATACCGCAGATCGCCATCGACACAGCTGCGGGGCTAGACCAGACGATCTCCGCCGGGCGGCCGGTGCTGGAGCCGCACACCGACTTCGACCGCGTCACCTGGCGGGAGTCGTCCACCGGCTGGGCGAAGGTGTACTACGTCGACGTCCACGACGATCACCTGCGCTTCGGCGTGCGGGCCTCGGGCGAGGGCGACGTGGACACGGTGCGGTACTTCGACACCATTTCCGCCTCAAGCCACATGGCGCACTTCGCGCTCACCAAGCACTTCAACGACCACAGCCGGACACCCGCCCGGACCTACTCCCTTGGGACGGTGCCCGCTTTCACCAGCCTGGTGTGCCCGGACCCGACGTCGCATGCGCGGCAGACGTTCGCCCCGCACGAGTACGCCCAGATCAGCGTGAATGCCGATCTGGACTACCACGGAGGGAACTTCGTGGCCGCTCCCCCGATGCTGGCCTTCGCGGTCACCAGCGCGCCCGAGCGGCAGTGGTGGGCCATGGGGTTGGCGGTCGAACCGGGGCAGCATCACTTCTCGGAGCTGGAGTACCTGGGCGGCAGCGACTTCGCCCTGAGCCTGAACTGCTGGGGCGCTCGACGGGTCCAGGATTCGTACTGTCCCCCCAACATCATCATCGTGCCCGGCCGGGACGCGGAAGCAGCCTTCGCCGCCTACGCGAACATCCTGCGGTCCACCGGCCTGGCACCGACGCCCGCTCGCGAGCCCGTCGCCTGGTGGGAGCGCCCCATCGTGTCCGGCTGGGGGCACCAGGCGTACCAAGGGGACCTGTTCCGCATCCGGTCCACGGCCGAACGACGACCCGACAACGCGGTGTACACGCTGTGCACGCAGACCAACTACGCGGACATCGTGGCCCGCATGGACTCGGCTGGGCTGCCGTTCGGGACCTTGGTCATCGACGCCCGCTGGTTCCTCGCCGGCGGGCGGAAGGACGTGGACGCGGGGCGCTGGCCTGACCTTCCGGGCTTCGTCGCGGAGCAGCACCGGGCGGGCCGCAAGGTCGTCCTGTGGTGGGGGCCGTGGGACAGCGAAGGCGTCCCGGCTGACGAGTGCATTCGGTGGCATCCTGACCAGGAGCTGCACGCCAACCGGGCTGGGCGGCTGGCGAAGTTCGGGGTGCCGCAGCCGGGCGCGAAGCTCGGTGTGGACATCACCCTCGAAGCGGTCCGGGACCGCATCCGCGCCCAGGTCCGTTATCTGCTCGGCAGCGGCCCGGGGTGTGTGAACGCGGACGGACTCAAGATCGACCACCAGGCCGCGACCCCGGGCCTGTACGGCATGGTGTTCCCGCCAGACTCCGGGCGACTGTTCGGGATCGAGGCGGCCCACGAGATCCAACTCGTGGCCTACAAGGCCGCGAAGGACGCCAAGCCGGATGCCCTGATCATCGGGCAGTCACCGAACCCCTACTTCGCTGACGTGCAGGACATGCTGCGGCTGGGCGATATCTACGCGCACCGGGCGGACACGGTGCTGCCGGAGATGCGGTTCCGCGCCCAGATGGCCCGCGCGGCCGATCCCGGGCTGCTGATCGATACGGACGGTTGGCCGCTTCCTTCGCTGAAGGCGTGGCGCGAGTACGCCGTCAGCCAGCCTGCCTTGGGCGTTCCGTCGCTGTACTACGCGAGCCACCTGGATACCACGGGTGAAGCGTTCCGCCCAGAGGACTTCACCTTGCTGCGCCGCCTCTGGCAGGAAGGCGGCGCCGGCCTCACACGCGAGTCGGTCGCCGGGCCAGCGAGAGCTGCCAGGACTTGACGAGCTTCCGCGCCGAGTCATCCCACGACGGAGCGCGGAACCCCACACCTCGACGCGGGACCGCCTCGGTGAGCACGTCTACGGCCGATTTCACCAGGGCGTCCCGATCGTCCGGGTCGTAGTAGTGCGCGTGCCTGCCGACAGTCTCGCGGAGCGCCGGAATGCGGGTGGCGATCACCTCGCTGCCACACGCCAGCGCCTCCAAGGCGGGCAGGCTGCTCCCCTCCGCCACAGAGGCCGTCACCCACGCGGACGCGCCGGTGTACAGGGCAGCCAGCTCGTCGTCGGGAAGGCGGCCGGGGAAGGACACGAAGTCACCGGCGTGCATGTCTCGCAGCAGGCTCGCAACAGCCGTGACCTGGTCCGCGTAGCCGCCCACCGCGACCAGCCGCGTGCCCGCCGGCAGCAGATGGCGTGCGGAGACCAGTTGGGCCGTGAGCCAGTCGAACCGCTTGTTGGGGTGGGTGAGTCCGACGAACACCAGGTAGGGGCCGGTGAGGCCGAGTCGCCGCCTCATGCCGTCCACCTCCTCGTCGGGGCGGGGTCGGAAGACCGTCGTGTCCACGGCGCAGGGCACCAGGTCGACCCGGCCTTGCCCGAGCAGTGCGCGGATGTCACCGGCAGTCGCTGCCGAGACGGTCGTGACGCGCTCGGCCTGTGCCGCGAGGTAGCGGTTCAGGGCGATGAAGTAGCGGGTGAAGAGCGACTGGCCCGGCATCGCCGGGTCGAACTCGGTGAGCTGGCCGAGCTCCACGCGGAGCCGCGCCGCCTCCTCGCTTCCGAATCGGTCCCGGAACGTGGCGTCGGTGTACGACAGGTTCGGCATCTGCCAGCGCGTCAGGTCGTGGATGGTGAAGGAGTAGGGCACCCGCAGGTGCCGGTCGACGGTGTAGTGGGAGGTCCAGTACAGATCAACGCCAGCCCGTTCGAGCAGGTCGCGCAACTGCGGGTTGTCACGGATGAAACCGGTGTCGCCTTCCACGGCCAGCACCGTGTGCCCGTGGTCGCGGATCGGCGCGGCGTCCTGCTCTTGCCCGGGGCGCACGATGGCGAGCAGATCGAGTCCGGCTCGCTGAGCCCTCGGCGCGACGGCGGCCAAGAGGCTGCGGCCGTAGCGGGCCACCCCGGTGTCGTGGATGGAACGGATGTCGACGGCGATGGTCGGCATGGTCAGAAACTCCCCAGTCGGGCAATGGCGGTGAGCCAGGCGGCGGTGAATGGTGCGCTCCTGTGCAGCACGCCTTCCATTCCGATTCGGCGTGCAGCCTCGACGTGCTCAAGGCGGTCGTCGATGAAGCAGGCGTGGTCACGGACGCGTTTGTCCGTGTCGGCCAGCACCTCGAAGAAGCTGTCCGAGGGCTTGCGGTGGCCGATCTCGAAGGACAGGCAGGCGGGAGCGGCGATCCCGGCTTGCGTGAGCAGGTGTTGGATGGCCGTCCAGTGCGGTTCGCTGGTGTTGCTGGCGAACAGCAGCCGGTCCTGCCGAGCCAGCTCACGGGCCACTTCGGCGACGAGCGGGTCCAGGTCGACCAGCGTGGCGCAGAACGCGGCCCGCATCTCCTTCAGCGGCGGTGTTCCAGCGGCCACCCGTCCGCACAGACGGCCGACGAAGACAGGGAAGTCGATTCGACCAAGTTCCAGAGCCTCGGTGAGCCCGTCGTCGGCCGCCCGTGCCCACAGAGCTGCGGGTACACCGGTAAGGGTGTGCAGCCGGTCGTACTGGGTGCCGGGTGCGGTGCGCACCAGTACGTCGCCGAGGTCCAGGACCACGAGGGGAGGCTGTGTCATCATCGGCCGGCACCGATCAGGTCGGCGCCCTCGACGTCCGCCTGGGACACGATGCCAACGACGAACCCCCGGCCCACCGCCTGGGCGCGATCGCGTGCCTGGAGCGCGGCGAGGATGTGGGTGACGTGGTGCTTGATGGTGTGCTGGGACAGTCCGAGCCGGACAGCGATGGCCTTGTTCGGCTGGCCATTGGCGATGAGGCGTAGCACGGACACCTCACGCTCGGTCAAGTCGACGCTGATTGCCGGGGCGGGCACGGTCATCTGGTAGTCGTCTCCTGGCGTGGTCGAGGTTTGAGGTAAGGACTTGGCGGCCCGTGATCGGACGGTGCGTGATCACAGCAGGGCCTTTCGGTAGGCGTCGATGACCACCGAGGCGCAGGCGTTCCAGCGGTAGCGCGCGGCCCAGTCGGCGCGGGCCTGCCGGTGGAGGTCGGGCGAGGTGAGGAGCAGGTCCAGGACGCGGGCGGTCGTTACCGAATCCGTGGGGTCGGTGTAGCTGGCGTGTCGGCCGAGCGTTTCCCGCAGCACCGGCAGATCGGATACCAGGACGCGGGTACCGCAGGCCATCGCCTCCAGCGGGGTGAGTCCGAAGCCCTCGTGCGCCGACATGTGCACCAGCACCGCCGCGTCCGTGTAGAGCCGTGCGAGGGATCGATCATCAACCTCCCCCATCACGATCACGCCAGGCGGAAGTTCGCGCTCATCGGGGAAGTCCGGGGTGAAGTCCCTGCCGACGAGGACGAGGGGCAGATCCGGATGGTCCGCCGCGACCGTGCGGTAGGCCGCGAACATGTCGGCCAAGCCCTTGTGTGCTCGGGCCTGGCCGACATACAGCAGATAGCGGCCCGCTACCAGGTCCGGCGGCAGGCTGATCCGACCAGTGCGCGAGAGATGGTCCGCGCCCCACGCGGCCACAGCTGTGCTGACGGGACGCTGCACCGCCTCCTGAAGGTGGGCGGCAACGGTACGCGACGGGGTGATCGTCACTGCGGCGCTCGCGGCGACGTGCGCGATCATCCGGGCGACGAACTCCTCATGCCAGGACTGCGGAGGCCGTACAACGCCCGACGGGTATTCGGCGACGTCGCGCAGGGCGCGGGTGACCGCCTCCAGTCGCCACAGTGGTCCGGGCCCGAATCGGGTGCCGAACTCCTCGTCGGTGTAGCAGTACTGGGGGTGGCGGACGCGCAGCAAGTCGTGCACCGTGGCGACCACGGGCAGGTCCTCGCTGTAGAGCGGCACGCGGTAGTCGAGCAAGTGCAGGAGGTCGGCTCCGTGCCGGCGGGCGGCGGCCATCAGGTGGTCGCCTTCGGCGCGGGTGTATCGCGGGACGCCGACGGGTGGCAGGACGACCAGCTCGATCCCTGCCTCCGGTGCCAGGCGCGCGAGAGCGGAGGCCAGGTGATGGGTGACGCGGGCGATGCCGTCCGCACCGGTCACCTGGCCGTCGAGGACAACTCTCACCGGCTCCGCCCTACCTCGTCCTCGGGGGTGTCCGGGGTCGTGCGGCGGTACGCGCGGACTTGGACGTCGACCTCCGTGTCGAGGCCGCCCAGTTGGGCGATCCGTGCCCGGGTCTCCTCGCCGACTGCCCAGTAGAAGGGCGTCATGAGCAGCAGCTTCGCCACGGCGTCCCCGCCGCGCAGCCGCAGCGGGTAACGGATGCTGCGGGCTCCGATGGGCTCGAAGCCCTCCGTGTCGGCGAGCGGGTCCGCAGGCTCGTGCTGGACCGGCGTCTCGTATAGTTCCTCCTTCAGGGCATAGAGGTGACCTTCTGCCGGGCCGCCGACCAGGACCACGCCGCCGGGTTTGACAACCCGCCGAAAGTTGTCGGGGGCCACTGGGGAGAAGTGCGTCAGCAGCACGTCCACGCTGCTCGCCAGCACCGGCATCCGGTGAGTACCGGCCACGACGTACAGGCCCTCGGGGTCACGGCGTGCGGCGACGCGGATGCCGTGCTTGGAGATGTCGATCCCGCACAGCAGTGTGTCGGCCTCTCGTCCGGTAGACGTCAGCAGTCGGCGCAGCCTGCGCAGGTAGTAGCCCTCCCCGCAGCCCGCGTCGACCACCACGCGCGGGCCGGTGGCGGGCAGGTACTCGGACAGGAATCGGCCCACTTCGTCGGCCAGCGGCTCGTAGTGGCCGGCGTCGAAGAAGTCGCGGCGCCCCGCGATCATCCCCTTGCTGTATCCGGGGTCGTTCGAGCGCCGGTGCTGGGGCAGCAGCAGGTTGACGTAGCCCTCGCGGGCCACGTCGAAGAGGTGGCCGCTGGCGCAGGTGAAGCGGTCAGCCGAGACCTCCAGCGGTTCCGTGCATAGGGGGCACACCAGGAGCGCCGGGATGACGCCCGTCCGGCCGTTCACGACGTCGGCCGGTTGGTGCGTGTCGTGTCGGTGTACCAGTCGTCTCCCACGACCATGTCGCTGACGCCGTGGTCCTGGCAGTAGCGGATGAGGTCGCTCATGCGGTTGATGAACCCGCCGCCGGGGAAGTTCAGGCTGGTGTTGCACAGCACACCGAGGCCCTGCTCGCCGGCGACCCGGCCGAGGAGCCGGTGGAGCTCCGGGTTGGTGCGCCGGGACACGGTCTGGACCCGGGCGGTCCCGTCGACGTGGGTGACGGCCTTCAGGCGCGGGTCCTGGACCCGACGGAAGTACAGCATGAACGGGTCCACGAAGTCCCGGTCGAACGCCATCGACAGGTCCTCAACGCGCGCGGCCGGGGCGATGGGCCGGTAGTCCTCGCGGCGCTTGATGGTGTTGAGGAGGTCCTTGCTGGCGGGGTTCTGTGCGTCGGCCAGCAGGGAGCGGTTGCCGAGGGCACGGGGGCCGATCTCCCATCGGCCCTGGACCCAGGCCGCGACCCGGCCGTTGGCGAGGGCCTGCGCGAGGGCGCCGTGGAACAGCGGGCGGTGACTCCACCGCTGGGGGTCAGGGGTACTGTCGCGGACGAACGGGAGCCCGGCGTAGACGTCCCACGCGATGCGAGTCTCCCCGGTGATGTGCAGGTGGGCGTCGATGGCCGTCCCCAGGGCTGAACCGGAGTCCGAGGGGCAGGGCGGCACGAACACCTCGGAGAAGTGCCCGAGGTCCCTCCACTGCTGGTTCCAGTCGCAGTTGAGTCCGCAGCCGCCGGAGATCCGCAGCGGGATGCCGGTCGGAAGCTGCTCCTCGGCGACGGCGGCGAACGTCTCGAAGATCCGACGGCTGATCACCGCGGCGGCCATGGTGCCCACAGCGGAAGTCACCTGGGCGTCGAACAGCGGCGTGTCGCGGAAGTCGGCCTTCGGCACCGGGTAGTTGTTGGGGATGGCCAGGACCCGGTCGACCGCCGCGATGATCTCCGGGTCCGCGTCGTCGGGGTTGGAGAAGGCGGCCAGCGCCATCAGTTTGCCCGCGTCGCTGAGTCGCGGGTAGCCGCCGCTCGCGGGGAAGCTGGGGTCGAGGATCGCGAACAGCGCCCCGTACTTCGCCCCGGGCTGCTCCATGACCCTGATCGTCTTCACGACCTGGTTGTGGTTGACCAGGTAGAAGTTCCCGACGATGCCCTCCCAGACCAGGACGGCCTGCAACGGGGAGCGTTCAGCGGGGGCCATGCCGATCGCGCCGAAGATGTGGGACCGCTCGTGCGACGAGGAGAAGTAGGTGACGTCCTTGCCGAAAAATCGGGCGGTGCGGGTGCTCGGCGCGTCCGTGCCGTAGTAGCCGGCGCCGACCTGGGCGTGGGAACCGAGCCCGAGTTCCTGCCATCCGCCGACCGCAACCACATCGGGCAGCTCACCGAGCTGTTCGGCGATGTCGAGGACGGTCGTGGGCGTGAGCTGGCTGTACCGGGGGTTGCTGTCCTTCTCCGACTCCAGGGAGTAGAGGAGTTCCCCGTCCCGGATCGCGGCGATGCCGCCGTCGTGTCCGGGCTTGAGCGCGACGATGAGCATGGTGCCCCCTCGTGTTGTGGCTGGTCGTATGGTGGTTGCAGGCCGAACTCAGTTGGTCTCGGCCTGCGTCGCGGCGCCGCAGTCGGCGGCCTGGGCGAGCTGGTCAAGGTCACCGCGGGGCACCGCGGCGGCGGGGAGGTGGTGGCCGAGCTGCACGAGCCATGAAGCGTCGGGCAGCGCAAGGCGGTTGTCTCGATCGGCGTTGAGCGCCCACAGAGTCCCGTCGTCGCTCACCACTACGGTTCCGCCTCGCTCGGCGTGGTAGTGGAACCACATCGACCAGTTGACGTCGGTCTCGATGAGGCGGTGGCGGCCGTGGCGGCGCAGGTAGTAGTCCAGGTTTCGCTGGTTCTCGTGCATGGCCGATGGGTGCTTGGCGTGCCAGACATGCAGCGCCCACAGGTCGCTGCTCGGCAGGCAGTGCACCCCGGCCTCACAGGCCCTGGAACCGATCTCCATGTCCTCGTAGCCGTAGCCGGTCATCTGCTCGTCGAAGCCACAGAGCGACCAGTACGTGGAGGTGGGCCACGCCGAGTTGAGCGGCAGCGCCCACTGCGGCAGGAGCGGCACCGTCCGCCCGACGTGATCGAATAGGCCGTCACGCAACTCGGGGCCGACGAACGTCCCCTCGACCCGCCGAGGCGTACCGGTGGGGACCTGCTTGCGCAGCTCGCTGAGGGCTCCAGCGTTGATGGCGTGCTGCACATCGCGGCGGCTGCTCGGCGGCAGCCACTCCACGAGTCCGGACAGGACCGCGGCGGGATGCTGGCGGTGCAGGCGGGTGAACGCCTCGATGGCTCCCGGCTGGAGGACGAGGTCGGAGTCGAGGAAGACGACCAGGCTCGTGCCCGGCCACAAGTTCGCGGTGCCGATGTTGCGGGCGCGGCCGGTCCGCACACCCTGATCGGGGCCGCAACCGACCCAGGCCAAACGCCCTTGCCACGGTTCGCTTGCAGCAGCGGTCGTGACCATCTCGCGGGTGCCATCCGTGGACCCGTCGTCGGCGACCACGACGTGGAAGGCGGTCGTGGTCTGCACGGACAGGGACGACAGCAGCAGCGCCAGGTTCTCGCGGCGGTTGCAGGTGGGGATGACCACACCGACACCGCTGTCCGCTCCGTCACGGACAGCGGGGGCCGGAGCTGTCAACTCAGAGGGGGGCATTCGCTGCTCCTGTGTTCATGGAAGGGCGGCCAGACGGGGTGACGTGCTGGTCAAGCGGTGTCGGGCTGGTGCGGTGCGACCCTCAGCGCGCCGCACCAGCCCGGTTCCGGCCCTCGCCCACCGGGAGCCGGTGCCCGCCGCGCGGGGAGCGCGCGGCAGGCTGGCAGGCCCAGGGCACGGGGGCCTGCCTTGCGGGTCGGCGAACCGCGCGGGCGGACCCGCGCGGGCATCGGATTCGCCGAACCGCATTCCCGACTCCGGCGGCTACGTCACGAGCGCGCCGGGTCGGGCGTTGACTCCCCGGGCCCAGGCCAGGTGATCACCGGACGCGGGGAAGGCTTGGTCAGGCGGCGGAGTCGGATCGGCCGCTGAAGCGGTGCACCACCTGTCGCGGTCGCGCCTGGCGGACCCGGGTGAGCAGGGTTCGACGTCGCGCCGTCAGGGGGTCCGGCAAGGCCAGAAGGAACCAGACCCCCATGCCGCTACCGGTGGGCTGAAACTCGCCCCAGTCCGTGGCCAACAGCGTCAACAGGGTCCGATCACGCCTGCCCTGCTGCTCCCCCGCGCCGGACTCGGACGGGTCGTGATTGATGGCCTGGAAACGCAGTTCACGACCCGTCACCTCCAAGGTGAGGGTGATCTGTGCCGTACGGCTGTACCTGATCGCGTCCCTGACCCGATCGGCCACCAGCAGCGCGATGGTGTCGGACGTCTTCGTGTTCACCTGGACGTCCCACTCAGTCAGGCGGTCCAGTACGCGATTGCGCTCGCGCTCCACCGACTCCAGGACCGCCGGCGCGAACCAACGGATGTGCTGGCGGGTCACGGCAGTAGCTCCTGCCGCACAGCGGGGCCCGGCAGGGAGGTCGGCAGGGCCAAGATGTCCTGCGCGGTCGCCCAACGGACGGGCAAGCGCTGCCGACTCTCCTGACTGCGGAATTCGGGGGACGTCACGGGGATTCGCTCGTAGTTGGTCGTACGGCGGTTCGGCAGCTGTGCTCGGGGGCTCACACGACGCTCCTGTATCCGGGGAAAATGAGATGCGTGTCGATGCGCTCACGGGGGTTCAGGGAACCAGTGGGGTTCGGCGGTTGAGGCCGCCAGCCGGATGCCGAATCGAATGGACGAAATCGGCCGATCGGGCTGTGAGACAGTCAATAGGGCGCTACAAATACAGGGAACACCCTTTTGCTGACCCTCTTTCGGGGATGACCCTCCCAGGTGGGCCAGAACAGTGATCCTTTTCGCGCATGGAGTGATGGGGCGCATCATGGATGAGCAGAGCATCGGCGCTGTGCTGCGCGTGCTACGAGACGAGATGACTCAGGACGATGTCGCCCAGGAGCTCCAGAGAGTGTCGGGGCTCACGATCGACGGGCACTACGTCTCCCGGTGGGAGCGGGAGGAACGCTTACCCAGTAGGGCCTGGCTGCCCCACCTGGCTGTCGTCCTGAAAGTCTGCGAGGACGTGCTGACCCGCGCCGTCAAGGTCGCCCGGCAACGACGCCGCTTGGCGCAGGTATCAGCGCAGGTCAGGGAAGGCTCGGACGTGGATCGTAGGAAGTTCTTGGGCGCCGCCGTAGTCGCGGCCGGTGCGGCCTCAGAGCCTTGGGGCAGACTGGCCGCCGCGCTCGCTGGCGGATCAGTCGATCAGGAGGGCGTCCGTACCCTCGCGGAGGGCACTAGGGCGCTCTATCTGGAGGAACACGGCGTACCCGCCCGGCTGATGAGGCCACGGGTGTACGCGCACCTGGACACCATCATCAGCCTCCTTCCCCGCGCCGGGGAGCACCGCAAGGAACTGCTGGTCGCGGCGGGCGAGACGGCGGCGCTCGCCGGGTGGATGACGTGGGACCTGCGCGACGAGCAGAAGGCGCTGCACTACTACGGTGTCGCGGCTGAGGCCGGCGTCCAGGCCGGGCATCCCCCGTTGACCGCCCTGACGCTGATCTACAGCTCCTACATCTCCGCCTACCGCGGCGACCACGCTACCGCTCGTCAGCAACTGGCCTCGGCGCAGGAGAACCTGCGCGGGGCACCGTACGCCGCAGCTCGGTCCTGGGGTGCGGCGCGGGAAGGCGAGGAGGCGGCGATCACCGGCGACAGCGGCGAAGCGGTCCGCGCTGTGGAACGGGCACAGTTGGTCTTCGAGTACGCCGACCTGTCGCACTCGCAGCCGTGGGTCGCGTTCCTGGGCCAGGCGCGCCTGGCCTCCATGTCCGCCAGTGCCCTGTCTCGGATCGGCGGCGACACGGCGAGCGCCGCTGAGCGGGCGTTGGCCTTCCTCCATGGTCAGGGGAAGGCAAACGCGGTCGCGCTGGCCGACGTGGCTGTCGCCTACGTCCGGTCGGGGATGCTCGAACAGGGTGTAGCCGTTGCCCGCCGCGCCGCCCAGGAAGCCGCACGCGGCGAGGTGAAGTTGAGCCGGGATCGGCTCCGGGACCTCACCGGCCTGGTGACCGAGAGGGACGGTGAGCAGGGCCGTTCCCTCAGCGAGGAGCTGCACGCCCTCCTGGCGTGAGCTGGGGTGCCCCCGCGCCCATCAGCGACGCTAGAATTCACGGGTGGGGAACGGCAGGATCAACGCATGCGGATTCTTGTGTTGGGCGGTACCTGGTTCCTGGGCCGAGCGGTCGTCGCTGATGCACTGGCGCGCGGCTGGGAGGTGACCACGTTCACGCGCGGGCTGACGGGAACTCCGGTGCCCGGGGCCGTCGCCGTGCACGGCGACCGGGAGAATGCGGACGACGTGGCCCGGCTGGCGACACATGGTCCTTGGGACGCGGTGGTGGACACCTCCGCGTCCGAGCTGACCCCCCGCACCGTACTCCAGGGCGCGCAGGCCCTCGCCCCCGTGGCTGGCCGCTACGTCTATACCTCGACCGTTTCCGTCTACAGGGGCTGGCCCGACGAGCCTCTGTTCGTGGACTCAGAAATCCTCGACGGCCCGGCCGACGCCGACGCGGACTACGGTCGGCTGCCCGCCGACTGGGTAGGGGCGGACACCCACTACGGCAAGCAGAAGGCCGGAGCTGAGCGGGCTGTCGCTGCCGCCTTCGGGCCGGAGCGGTCCAGCGTGCTGCGGCCTGGGGTGATCCTGGGGCCGGGCGAGTATGTGGGGCGTCTGCCGTGGTGGCTGAGCCGGGCGGCGCGCGGCGGGGACATCCTCGCCCCCGGTGACCCGGCTCAGTCCATCCAGCCCGTTGACGTGCGCGACGTGGCCCGATTCGCCCTCGACCAGACCACAGCGTCGGGCCAGCAGATCCACAACGTCACAGCGCCGCTCGGCCGCGAGACGATGGGCGGGTTCCTGAACGCTTGCCTGGAGGTCACCGGCAGCGCCGGACGCCTGGTGTGGGCGCCGGACGAGCACCTTCTCCGATACGACCTGGTGCAGTGGTCTGAGCTACCCCTGTGGCGTACCCATCCCGGCGTGTGGCGGATCGACTCCACGTCAGCGTACGCGGCGGGCCTGACGTGCCGCCCCTTGGTGCAGACCGTCGCCGACACTTGGGCGTGGCGTCAGGGCGGCAACCTGCCTGTGCCGCATCAGCGGTGGAAGAAGCACGGCATCGCTCCCGCCAAGGAGGCGCTGATCTTGTCCGGGCTGGTCGGCTGACCTCTCAGCTGCCCGGCCCGAGGCCGTTCGGTCCGGACAGCTGCACGAAGTCTTCGATCTGCTCGGCCAGTTGCCGCGCGTCCGGGGCCTCGCGGAACGCGCCCAGCGCCAGTTCCTTGCGGACGGCATTGACGCGTTCCCGTAGCCCCGGGCTGCGCCACTCCCGCGGCAGGTCGAAGACGCGGTGCAGGGCGTCGCTCGCCCCGTCGAGATCGTCCCGGAGCAGCCTCGCCATGGCCAGGTCGGCACCGGCCTTAGCGCCGATCGGCAACGGCGTGGACCCGGGTCGACCATGGGCGATCAGGTCCAGGGACTGGCTGGCCGCGGCCTCGGCCTCAGCTCCCTCGCGCAGCAGCAGGAAGGTCGTGCTGTTGGACATGGCGATGCGCTCCATCGGGAAGTCGAACTCGCCGCCCGTCTCGTCGTGGATGTCGTCGCGCGCCCCGGTGCCGGGCTCCAGAGAGGCATGGATGGCGCGCTTCGCGTCGGCGGTGCGGCCGAGGTGGCCGAGGGCGCGGGCCTCGATGGCGAACAGCCTGGCCTTCCCGGTGTCGCCGACGCCGGTGAACTGCTGGGCGATCTTGACGAGGCGTAGTGCCTGGGCGGGTGTGCCGTTCATGTAGGCGAGGATCGCCAGGTATCCGTGTGCGTACGCCTGAAGGGGACCGTGCTCGGCCACCTGCCCGTACAGGGCGCTGGCGCGCAGCAGCTCGACTGCGGTGGACATCGAGCCGAGGTCCGTCGAGCAGGCCGCGAGCAGCGACGAGCTCTGTCCGGCTACGACGTACAGCCGCCGTCGCTGGGAGAGGACTTGGGTTCTGTCGAGCATGACCGTGGCGAGCTGGAGGATCTGCTTGCCGCGCATGTAGACCGTGTAGGGCGGGGTCGTGGCGTGAGCGCGGACCAGGTCAACGAGGTCGTCCTCGATCTGGTCGAGGGTGAGGTCGGGCAGGACGTGTGAGGCGGCATCGCCGGCGTGTGCTGCGGCTTCGTGCGCGGTCATGCGTAGTTCGCTTTCGTTGATCACCTGCTCGATCGCCCGCTTGGTCCGCCTGCCCGAGGGTGGCCCCATCAGCTCCTCGATCGGCGTGTTGAACATCCTCTCCAGGATCCGGGGAGCGGGCTTCCTCGGCTTCCCCGTGGTGCCGTTGAGCCACCGCCAGAAGGTCATGGGTGCCAGGGCCACGTCCTTGAACTTGCGGTCCAGGGTCTCCCGGTACAGCTCCTCCGCGCTGCGGCGGTACTCGTCGTGGAAGCCATCGTACGTCCACCCGCGCTCTTCAATCATGGTCTTCAGCAGCGTCTCCGCCACGGTCGCACCCTCCCGCCCGATACTTCAGCTGGGCTTCGCCCGGCATTTCTAGCCTGCTGGTGCATATCACCAGAATCCAAGCCTGGACACCCGGAGTCACCCAAGTGATAGGAAGTGATATGGAGCTAACACTTCCTCACTCAATGGTGTGTCAAGTGATATGGATAATGAGCTAGTTCTGTTATGGAGTTCCGTTGCACAATAGTTATCCGCACACGATCGCCACATCCGTGACAGTTGATCCGATGTAGCTGATCGCGCCCGTCTGCTGTTTGCATTCCGCCTGGCAGCGTTGACACGGGTCGACCTCCTGCCCGGCCAACTGGGCGCGCTCAGAAGGAGGACCATGCCTACCCCTTCGATGCCCCTCCAGGGCACCCCCCATGCTACGGCCGTCCCCTTGGCGGCGTACGTCCATCTCGACGTAACCCAGGACGGCCCCGAGGCGATCCGCGCCTCTGTCCGGGCCGCCCTGGACTACCTCCAGGCCGCAGTGCTCCCCTGGGACGTGCTCCAACCCGGAGCCCTGACCGATCTACTGCTGGCCGGAGCCGAGCTGGTCGACAACGCCTTACGCCACGTGGGCGAATGCACCGTGCGGGTGCGCTGGATGGCGGACGAAGGCCGGGCCCGGCTGGAGGTCGCGGACACCAGCGCCGCGCTGCCGACCTTGGGGGCACCGGGCAGCACGTGTCGGGGCCTGCGGCTGGTGCAGGATGTTTCGGCGTTCTGGGGCTGTGAGCGATCCCTCGGAGCAACGGGCAAGGTGGTCTTCGCGGAGGTCTACCCGCACCAGTCGCTGACCGGCGACGATCGGCTGGTGGCCCTACTGCGCCGGCATCCGCAGCGGGCCACGGGCGAGCAGTTGGAGGCCGACATCGCGGCTGCGGTCGTCCGGGCGGCAGCGGAACGCCGGGAGTTGGTGGGTGCGTCATGACCGACTCCTCCCAGCGACCGACGACTGTGCCCGAGGCGTTCGCCCGTACAGCAGTCGAGCATCTGGTTCACCCCGTGGGCCTAGACACCCCGCAGTGGACCCTGGTCGAGGACGGCTGGTGGGTTACCCGCGCGGTGGGGCCGGTGCAGGACAGCGGCTCGTGGCAGATCCAGAGCTTTCGCGGGTCCGATGACCTGTCGGTGATCCGGCGGATCCGAGTCGACCTGCGCACGGCAGCCGCAACGGAGCCATGCGAGCGCAACCAGGCGGCGTGGGATTGGACGGACGGCGGCGGGTACCGAAGCACCCTCGCGTTCCTCCGTGCCCGCCAAGTTTGCGACGTGGCCTTCACCGTCAGCGGACGCCGCATCGGCTGGCACTTCCTCCCCGTACGCTTCCTCGGCCAGTTGCCCGCGATGCGGTCCTCCGACGAGGCGGACGACCGGTTGATGCCGCTGCTTGGCCGCGTCTGGGCGACCAGCTTGGAGAGGGCGTGGACGCGATGCTGAGAACACGGAGCACCGCGGCTGCCCCGGCTCTGATCGAGGCACCCAGGATGGGACTGGCCCGGCCCACGATGGTGCCCTACATCGCTGCCTGGACGGAGGAGGAGTCGGATGTCGGCGTGATCCTGGCGCCCTTCGGGCAGGGAATCGCCTACCCCGATGAGCAGGCCGACGACCGGGACCGCTACGGCGTTCTGTGCCAGCGCATCCCCAGCAACCCTGGGTGTGGCCGGCCGGAGTACCAGCGGGTCCACGCGCGCCGACAGCGGGAAGTGATGGCCGGTTTGCTCTGCCAGGGCTGCAACGGTCCCGCGTCGCAGACCGAGCTGGGGTGGCTGTGGCTGCTGCACGACGACCGCGCCACCGAACCCCCGCCGTGGCCCGAGTACGTCGGCGCGACGCACCCTCCAGTGTGCGTGCCGTGTGCGCGGAAGGCGACCCGGCAGTGCCCTCACCTGTTCGGGAGCTACTTTGCCGTGCGCGTCGCCGACCCCCGGCCCTGGGGGGTGTACGGCAACGTCTACGCGCTGCCTCGGCCGGATCGGGCCTCGGTACCTGAGTTCCGACGCGGGGCACTGGTCCCGTACACGGACCCGATGATTCGATGGGTCCTCGCTGCACAGACGGTCCGTCTCCTGCGCGGCTGCACCCTGGTCGACCTCGATGACGAACCGGCCACGCCGGGCGCCGCTCCAGGAACCACCTCATGATGGTGTCCGCCCGGGAGGGCACGGTCATCACCCCGGCGCGAGATCGCAAGGCAGGCAATCTAATCGTCGGCTGCTAACTTCGGGTGCTCCGGCTCGACCATCCGGTCGCACACGCGAGAGCACCGCCAGCGCTGTCAAGATCGCGGCCAGCCGCTTGAGGGATATCGAAGACGGCGTCGTCACCGCGCCAGAATGGCTGAGGCCGGAACGCCAACGCGTTCCGGCCTTAGCTCGTCAAGCCCCAGCTACCGGTCAGCCGAGGCCAGCAGCTGGGCTATGGCCCCGGAGATGTCCAGATCGGCTACCTCCGCTTGGAGCCAGTCGTATTGGCCAGCTCCGTTCAAGTCGAGGAGAGACCAACGGTTTTCGCCGTCGACCACCAGGTCCAGGGCGGCGTACAGCAGACCGTAGTGCCCCATCAGCCGGAGCACCCCCTTGTGGACGTCCGCCGGAACCTCGGCTCGGGAGTACGTCAGCGCCGGGTAGTCGGCGCGGAAGTCGGCCCTCGCGGCATCGCTGTGGGCGTCGATCCGGACGGCGAACATCTCATCGTCCACCACCACCAGGCGCACCTCGAACGCCTTCTCGGCGGCGTCCTGTAGCTGGTGCGCGGTCAGGGCCACCGATGCGTCCAAGCGCTCCTTCGTGACGGGCTTGGTGTAGAACGCCCGGCTGTCGTCATCCCGGATCGTCGGCCGCACCAGCGACTTGCCCACCACTCCGCCGGGACTACTCCCAGCGAACGCTCGCGCGCCCGCTGGCGAGTTGCCGATCCACGTCCGAGGGACGCGCAGGCCCAGCCTTGCCGCATGCGCCAGGGCGTCAGCCTTCAGCTGCGACGTCCAGGTCCGTGCGGGGTGGTTGAGGTGCAGGCAGTCCAGTGCGGACAGGACCCCCACGAGGCCGGCGGAAGCCTCGTCCCGGCTCCACCGCTCCTCGGCGGCCGTCAGGCCCGGCTGAACCTGTGGGCCGCCCGGGTGCCACCACAGGATCGCCCTGACGTCCTCCAGGACCACGGTGTGGTCGCGGACGTGCAGTGTTCCCGTCCAGCGGCCGTCTTCGAGTCGGGCGTCCAGGTTGAGGTTGATCGGGAACGCGGCGAGGTCGAACCTCACCACGGGTACTCCCAGATCGGCCAGCGCCAGGACCACCCGGTCGGCGGCGATGTCGTTGTCCGTGGTGATCACACACACCGGCCGGTCCCGGCCGCCGTCCGTCTGCGCCGCGAGTTGCGGTGACACAGAACCCTCCGTCAGAAGTTGATCGCGCCGGTGGGGACGTAGTGGTCGTTCGACTCGTGTTCTTCGGGCGTGCTCGGCCCGCCGAAGCTGCTCATGGTCCGGTCGCGGTACATGTTGGCCGCCGGGGTGCCGTCGCTCAGGACGCCGACCTGGCGGCGCTCGTCGAAGCGGACGGCCTTGACCGGTGCGACGAGCACCGCGCGGCGGGTGAACAGGGTCAGCGCCAGCGGCGCGGCAGTGGGGCGCTCGGCGAGTTGCGGGGTCATCGAAGTCCTTCGCTAGGAGAGGTGGGTGGAACGGCCGGACAGGTGTCCGGGGATCGGGGGCCGGTGGCCCCTGCGGTTGCATCGCAGGGGCCACCGGAGGCTCTGCGCAGGGATTACGGCGCGAAGGTCCAGGTGCCGGGGGTCCACAGCGGCTGGGGCGTTCCGACCGCAGTGAAGCGAGTGTGCCACGAGGTCATCGGCGGGCGGCCGGCCTCGACCCAGCGGCCGACGAGCTCGGCGACGGAGTGGGCCAGTGCCATCGTCTCGGGCATGTCGTCGGTGGGGAAGATGCCGTCTTCGGTCACAAACACCGCCGCCGTCTCGTCCTCGTTGACCACGGCGCAGCCGCTGTACTTCGAGACGGCGGCGGCGCAGGTGGTCCGGCTATCGTGGGCGGCGAGGTCCATCCACAGGTCCGACAGGGCGTCACGGTCCAGGCCGGTCGGGAAGCCAGGGGCGTCCAGCGCCTTCGCGGGCATCGGCATGGGCTTGGAGCGGACGGCGGGCGGCGTCGGCCGGGTTCCGTACATCGGCCCGGCGGCGATCATGAAGTCCGCCATCGTGACCAGCCGACCGCACGGCTTGCCGTTGGAGTCGATTGTGACCCGGGTGATCGGGTGCATCCCCCCGTGCGCGATCGGCGCGAGGATGAAGCCGCCGTCAGCCAGCTGTTCGAGCCAGGCCGGCGGCACCCCGGCGATGCCGACCGTCACGATGATCCTGTCGTACCGGCCGTCCTCCGGGTCGCCGAGGTAGCCGTCGCCGGTGACGACCCGCACGTCCTCAACGCCGACGGACGCGAGCGCGGTCCGGGCCTCTTCGGCGACCACTTCCGAGTGCTCGATGCTGACGACCGGGGCCCGTGTGATGTGGTTGATCAGCGCGGCGTTCCAGGCCGTGCCCGCCCCGATCTCCATCACCCGCAGGCCCGGAGCGAGGAGCGCGGCGTCGAGCATCTTCGCGACGATCGACGGCTGGGACGTGCTGGAGAACGTCGCGGCCGGATCATCGGGCGTGTGCGTCATGACACCTCGATCGGAGTAGGCCAGGGTCAGCAAGTCGTTCTCCCCGGTGCCGCCCGCGATCCTGTCGGTCATGTCGTTGCGGGGAACGAACAGGTGGCGCGGCACCGACTTGATCGCGTCCGCAACCGCGTCGTCGTGCAGGGCGTTCTTCCCGCGCAGGTCTTCGACCAGGCGCTCGGCGGCCTCGCGCCAGGCCGGGGCAGTGGTGGTCATCGCTGTTCTCCAGGGGAGTAGATGGTGACGGGTGTGTAAGCGGGGCGGGGATTGCTCGGCTCGGCTGCGGCCCGGCCGTCGGCGTCGATCCAGGCATGGACCGCACCGGTACCGGGACGAATCCCGATGACGAGCGTCGGAGCGTGGCCGTGGAGCCGGCAGAACAGCAGGGCCGCCAGGCTGCGCGGCAGGCAGGCGGTAGTGCCCCCCAGCCGCAGCACCGCCGTGGTGACCGCGTTCACTGCGTGCTCGGCCTCGGCCGGACTCGACACTCGGCAGGGCCTGCGCAGAGCGAAGGCCACGACGCGCCGTATTCGGTCATCGGGGCGACGGCCGCGTGCGGCCCACAGCGCGAACCGGCCCACGGCGACCCCGACGATGCGTTGCCGGGGTGTCAGCTCGATGGGCTTGGGCAGTGCCACGATGAAGCTCACGACGCCACAACCACCTTGTTCTCCAGCAACCGGCCGAGCAGCTGGTCCAGGTCAGCCCGGATGCGGTCATCCGGCTCGTTACTGAACCGCTCGGCCAGCACCCGCTCGGCGTCGGCCACCTGCCCGTGCTCCACCAGGGCGTCAAGGGCCAGGTGCGCGGTCGGGTTCAGCGTCAGGACCGTTCCGTCGGCGTTGACGACGCTGGCCCGGCCCGTGGAACCGTCCGCGATCACCTGGACTCCAGCTGCGAGCTGGTACACGGCGATGTCACCTCCATCAGTCCGGCCAGGGGCCGGGTCTCGGCGGTCCGGGCCCACACCTCCGCGTTCAGGGTGATGTGGAGCAGCAGGTCCATGCGCGGGTCCGCGCGGTCCCACCCGGCGATGGCGGCGGCCAAGGCGGCGGGCTCGATCAGCCCGTGGCCCGCCAGAGCCGAGTCATGGAGCAGCAGGTCGGCCAGGCCCCGGCGGTGCAGCCGGGCACCGGCCTGGTCGTCGGCGCTGTAGCCGCCCTTGGTGCGGCGGGCCAGCAACGGCGCGGGCAGACTGCCGCGCAGGGCAGTGGTCAGCAAGGGCTTGAAGGTGAACGGACTCGTCCGCTGCGCGCCCTTGACCGACAGGGCTGCCTCGATGACGTGCCGGTCGCAGTAGGGGTAGGCCATGCGGACCCCGGCGTCGGACGCCGCATCGGACTGGAGACGGCTCCACCGAGCGATCGCCCGGATCTTGACCATCGCCGTGTGCTGGTGCGGGCGCTCGTGCAGCGGTACAGCGCCGGTGGCTGCCCGCTCGCTCTGCTCCAGCAGCAGCAGCCGGGCGCGGGGGGTGAGCCACCCCGGGAGCCACGGACCGTTTTCCCATCCCATCGGGGAGGTGACACACGCCGCGACGTCGGCCGCATAGGGGCGGGGCCGGGCCGCCTCGGCGAGGATGGCACGGCGGTGCACGCCGCGCAGCGCCGCCCACCCCGAAGCGTGCTGCCGTGCGATGCGCCCCGGGGTGGAGAGCAGGTACGTCAGCGGCGCGAGGAGTACCTCGTCGCCGCCCTTCCCCGAGAGCAGCACCTCACCGCCGACCCTCGTAACGGTGCCCCACAGGAACCGTGCCCGATCCGGACTGGGCGCTGTCGGGCCGGGGGCGTCGAGCGCGAGCGGGTGCTCCCAGCCGTCGAACTGGGCGGGGATCGATGCCGGGTCGATGACCTGGTGCCGTGCGTCAGGATGTGCGGCGGCGGCCATCCGCGCCCACATCACATCGTCGTTGTGCGGGTCGCGGCTCGCCCGGGTCAGGTTCAGCGTCCGCTGCCCACACGTCTGGGCCGTCAGCGCTGACAGTGCGGCGCTGTCCAGGCCGCCCGACAGCTCGACGCCCACGGTGCGGCTGCCGGCCGCGCGGACGGTCACAGCCCGGTCCAGGGCGTAGCGGAACCAGGGAGCGCCCTCGTCCAGTGTGGTTTCGTCGGTGGGCACGACCCACCAGGGGTAGTCAAGGACCGCACCGTCCTTGTCTACCGAGGCATAGTTCCCCGGCGGGACGGCCCGGACAGCCCGGTAAGGGCTCGACCGGTTCTCGGCGAGCGCGATCGGCGCGGACGGCCCCAGCAGATGCTGCACCAGGTGCCCGTCATCGAGCCGGGTGTCACCGGCCAAGTCCGCGAGGACACGGGCGCGCGTGCCGAGGACCGGCCCAGCGTCGGTCGTCGTGTGGAATACCGCCCGGATGCCCGCCACATCGCCCGCCATCACGGTGCCGAACGGCCCGCGCACGACCATGTGGTAGCTGCCCGGGAACCCCATCAGGTCCATCCAGCCGGACCCTCCACGCACCGACCGCACCGCGTCGGCCAGTTCGTACCGCGTCACGGTGTGGTCGCCGATCAGCACCGCCTCAACGTTGCCGACCCGTACCCCGATCACCGTGCCGTACAGCGCCCGCCCCACGATCCACGGCTGCCCCACACACCGGGCAAGAACTGATCCGCCCAGCCGAACGGCCGCCGCAACGGGGGGTGGTGCTGCCGGGGAACCCCCCGGCAGCACCACGAACCAGTCCCCGATCACGAATGCCACTTCACGGTGCTGAAGTCGCCGTCGTCGCTCTGCCCGTCGCTGTAGGTGCCCTGGGCCAGGCCCGCGAGCGTGCCGACGACCTCCACGGTCGGCGCGACGTACTCCTCGATCGTCTGGATCTCGTTCATCAGTCCTCCAGGTCGCTGTACTGCGGTGATCGGTGGCCCCGCCCCAGCGGGGCCACCATCCGCCCGGACCGACCGGGCGGAGCTCATGGGTCGCCGGGGGTGCCCCGGCTCATGCGGCTCCCGACAGGAGCGCATAGCTCCGGGGCCGCGCTTCGCGGATGCGGGAGTACAGGGCGGCGCGGCGCTGCGCGCGGCTCATCTCCCTGACAATCGGCTGATCGGGCATCAGGACCGTCACCCAGACCGCTTTGCCGTGCCTGGTCAGGTACGTCCCCCACTCCTTGGATACTTCCTCGATCAGGGCCATCCCGCGTCCCGACTCCCCGTCGGCGTCGAACGGCCGCACCACTGGCTGCTCGGGCGAGCCGTCCATGACGCCGAACAGGACCTCGCCAGGCCGCCCGCAGAGGAACACGAACAGGGGGTGCAACGTCCCGTCCGGGCTCGCGCCGTGCTTGATGGCGTTAGCCAACACCTCGTCCGCGAGGAGCAGCATCGAATCGACGCTGTCCCCCTTCGGGTCGAAGCCCCAGCTGGTGAGGTGGGCACGGACGCGTTGCCGGGTGGCGGAGACGATCGAGAGATCCGCCGGCACCCGCCACCGGGCGTAGAACGGCGGCATCTGCTCCTGCGTCATGTCACGTCCCCGTCGCTGAAGGCCGGTGAGTAGGTCGGCCCCTCGAACACGGGCTTCACCAGGAAAGCGTCAGGCTCGACGTGCTCTGACGCGTTCGGGGCGTAAGACCAGGCCGACCAGCCGAGTTGCTCGGCCTGCGCGCTGGCGATGGTGCGCGGATCTCTACGGGGGAGGTAGGGGGAGGGTGTCACGGGGGATGCCTCTCCGGGTGCAAAAGGGGTGGGTCACCCGGAGGGTGGCGGCACGACGGGGGCCAAGGCCACCACCCAAGTGGGCGGCACCGGCCGGAAACCGCTTCCACGGAGGAGGGGCCGCCGAGGCTGACGCTTTCAGCCGGTGCACACAGGTAACCGCCTCCCACGCGCATGCGGCACTGCTTCTGGGTGCTTCTCTTCCATTCGCACACGTCCGATGCTCGTCAGCGCTACCCTTGACGTCAGGCAGATAAGGATGGTGACGCTGTGTCAACTTTCTACCTCGGTCACCCGCTGGCATACGTGCGCGAGCAGCGGCGTTGGACGGGCCCGAAGTTCGTCACGCTGATGAACAATCAGGCCAGGTCCATGGGAATCCCGCTGGCACACAACCGGGGAACGACCCACAAGTGGGAGCACGGCACGACCCCTGACGACGCTGGTCAGCGCGTCCTTGCCGCACTGCTCGGCCTGGAGGACTCGGACTGGTCACCCAAGAATTGGCCGAACTGGTTACCGGTTGGCCAAACAGGCGTTCTCGATGCCCCCTGGTCCGCGAGAGGTACCGTGGACCTCCTCACGACTCTTTCGAGGACGGGCCACATGGACCGACGGCGATTTGTCACCATCACCGGAGCAGCGCTCACCGCCCTGGCTGCCGGATGGGCGGACTCCCCAGGCGCCTTTGCAGCCGCGAGCACCGGCGACCGCGTCACAGCGACCATGGTCGACAACCTGGAGAAGCGAGTTCAGGCGCTTCGGGAACTCGACTCCGAGATGGGCGGCGGAACGCTTCTGGCCGACGCCCGCCAGGACTTCACGACCATCAGCAGCATCATCGCGAACGGCCAGTACACCGAGGAGATCGGAACCAGGCTGCACCAGCTCGCCGCCCAGGTCTCCTACATGGTCGGCTGGATGAGCTACGACACCGGGCTGCTCAGTGTGGGCCAGAGCTACTACAAGGGCGCACTGTACTCGGCCAAGGCCGCCGGTGATGATCAGTTCGGCGCGTTCGTCCTGGCGGAGATGGGCGTCGTCGCCGGGGACGCCGGCCACTGGCACGACCGACTCCACATGACCACCACGGCGCTCAACGGGGCACCGCGACGCATGGCCCCGCAGGTCGAGTCGTACCTGATGCTCGGTCACGCGGGAGCCCTGCGCGGCATCGGCGACCACGAGAGCGCGGCCAAGGCGTTCGGCAAGGCCGAGACCCTGCTCGACCGCGCCGTCAACGACGACGACCTCCCCGACTACCTCGGCTGGTTCGGCCAGGCCCAACTGGAGAGCAGCCGGGGCAAGCACCTCATCGCAGTCGGCCGCCATGACGAGGCCACAGTGGCACTGGAGAAGTCCGTCAACGAAGCCGTCCCCCGAGATGCCGCCGTGCGCTCCGCCCGCCTGGCCGAGGCCCGGCTGATGGGCCGCAACCTCGACGGAGCACTGGAGGCCGCGAACAAGGGCCTCACCCTCCTGGAAGGAGCCGTCTCGTCGGGCCGCGCGGTCAACCGCCTACAGGAGTTCTCATCCCAACTCGGCTGCTACGCCGCCGAACCGGCGGTTGCGGAATTCCGTGAGCGCCTCGCAGCGGTTCCGGTTGAGGCAGCGTAGGTCGCGCCCGTATCCGGCAGGTCGGTTGGGTAGTTGGGTCGGCAGGGGCAGCACGGTCGGGGTGCCCACCGTCGTTATGGTCATTGGTCCGCTGCTCCACGAACTTGCGGTACCAGCCCGGCGACAGGATGCGCTCACCGGTGATCTCCGCCCGGCCCAGCACCGCGGAGCCTGCAATCGCGGCATGTGCGCCCACCGTGACGGCTGCCAGCAGCACCGGAGGTTCGGCGAACCCGAGCCGACGGCGAGGCAGACGATGACATCAGCATCGCGCGCGGCACTGACGTGACCGCCGCCGACCAAGCAACAGTGCCGGTACGGATCACTCGGTACCGGCACTCTGTCGTTCCTGCTGTCAGGAGGCGATCCGGCCCTTCTCCGTGCAGGTTGGTCGGTGCCTCTCTGGCGCGCTGGTGTCGCCTCGTCGGAGTGCCATGACGGGGAACGCCTCCGGTCATCCTTCGAGCAGGAGAGCGTCGTGGATGTGGATGAGTTGGTTGTCGTCGGTCAAGGCGTAGAGCATCACGGTGGACGGGTCGCTATCGCCGAAGTCCGCTGCTGTGATCTCGGCGATCAGGGCTACACGGAAGGCGGTGCAGTCAGCGCACCCGAAGTTGTGGATGAGGTAGCGGGGCGAAGCCAGGATCCGCTGTTCTTCGAGCCGCAGCCAAAGGCCGGTTGCTCCGGCGCAGTGGGGTGACGTGTCGGGGGTGACCTCGTAGGACGGCAGGCCCTCCGGGCTGGTGGTTGCGGCATCCAGCGGGCTGATGAGGATGTGGACCCGGTCGCCTGGAGCGAAGTGGCCCAAGCTGATGGGGCGCTCGTAGACCAGGTCAGCAGCCAGCGGTTGAGCGGGCTGTCGTTGACCTTGGCTTCGGTTTCGCTGGCTCATGGGGGCTTCCTTCGTCTGTGTCGTCCCCTGTATGAGGGCGAGGTTCATCCTGCCGGACCGCGTACCCAACGGTGCTGGGGCTGTTACCGGGCCGGCGGGATGGGGCGTGGAGCAGGCGGAAACGCCAGGCTAGTGACAGGTGCCGCCAAGCTTGCTGGTCGAGGTTGCGTACAGGTTGGGACGGTCACGCGTCGGGGCGGATGGCCCGTGCGATCTCGTTTGCCAGGGTCTCCACGTCGGTGACACCGCGCGAGGTGGGGTCGGCGAGGAGGAGGCGTACGAATGCGGAGCCGACGATCACGCCGTCGGCCAGCGCCGCGGCCGTCGCGGCGGTCGCGGCGTTGTGCACACCGACGCCAGCGCAGATCGGTAGGTTGGTGATATTGCGCAGTCTGGCGACGAAGTGCGCCAGTCCTCTGTCCAGAGGGCCTCGGGCGCCCGTTGTCGAGCGGGATGCCGGGGAGTAGATGAATCCCGAGCTGGCGCCGCACACTCGGCTGAGGCGGGCGTCGTCGCTGTTGGGTGCCGCAACGTGGATGGTTCGAAGTCCGTGGGCGAGAGCGGCTGCCCGCCATGGTCCGGCTTCTTCGACGGGCAGGTCGGGCAGGATGAGGCCGCTGCCACCGGCCGCCGCCAGGTCGGCGGCGAATCGGGTCGTGCCGTACCGCAGCACCGGGGCACCATACGACATCACCACCGCGGTCCCGCCCGTCGTTGTGATCGCGTTGACAGCCTCGAAGACGTGCTCAATGCGGGTTCCAGCCCTCAGTGCGGCCTGAGTTGCGGCCTGGATCGGTGGACCGTCCATCACCGGGTCGCTGTAGGGAACTCCGACCTCAACGATGTCGCAGACGCGGCCCAGGGCCACCAGCGCGTCGATGGAGCCTTCGAGTGTGGGGTAGCCGACGGGGAGATAGCCCAGCAGGGCTGTTCGTCGCTGTCGGCGGGCACCGCTGAGGGCTCGATCCAGGCCGTTGACTCGCGTCGAGCTGGCAGGGGTGGTCACGGTGAAACTCCAAGGGAGCAAGGCCGGGCTACGGCTGAACGTCGATGAAGCGGATGTCGAGGTCTTCGCCGTCCTGGGTGTGGATCGACGGGTTGAGCTGGCCTTCCCAGACGTCCCGGTGCTCCTCCAACCAGTCCAGGAGCGCGGCAACGGCGGGGTGGATGTTCTCGTCGAAGTCGTCGGCACGACCCGTGGCGACAGCGTCGATCAGGCCCGCGGCAAGGGACTCGGGCAGCCGCAGCAGGGCAGGGATGTGGTAGACGATCGCTTCGGCACAGGTGATGCCGACGTGAACGGGGACCAACCCGTCGTCCTTGTCGTTGTCGTTCTTGCCGCTGGCGCTCTCCAGGGTCATGTCGGCATCCCTTCTCAGCCGCCCCGACGTCAGGGCCCGGCAGTTTTCCGGGAGGAGGCGCTGATCACGCTCAATGCCAGCCAGCGCCTACCGCCCCTCGGTCAGGTCCGGCCCGCTTCGGCACGGCCTGCCCCAGCCGTCTCCGTCACAGAGGGACAGCCAGCGACACGGAGAACCGCGCTGCCTGGTCAGTCCACGAGTCGGTGATCGCCAGGTCGGCGGCGGCGAGTTCGGTGCGCAGCCGCTGTGGGGAGAATTTCGCGCTGGTCTCGGTGATCCAGTCCTCTCCCTGCTGGAAAGTCACCTTCATGCCCAGGGCCGGGATGGAGACGACCTGGTCGCGGGTGCTGCGGAGCCGCATCTCAATGCACTGTTCGGTGCTGTCCCAGGAGGCGACGTGCTCGAAGGTGTCGGGGTCGAAGTCGGCCTGCAATTCGTGGTGGAGGACTTGGAGCAAATTCTTCGAAAAAGCAGCGGTGACCCCGGTGGGGTCGGCATAGGCCGCAACCAGCTCCGTCACGGGCTTGACCAGGTCCGCTCCCAGCAGCAGTGCGTCGTCCGGGCCCATGGCCTGGCGCAGTCGGTGCAGGAACCGTGCGCGGGCGGGGGCCCGGTAGTTGCCGATCGTGGAGCCCATGAAGACGATGAGCTTGCTTCCGTGGACCTCGGGCAGGGCGAAGGCGTCGTTGAAGTCGGCTCGCAGAGCTTGGACGTCCAGGCGCGGGTACTCCCCGGCGATCTGGGAGCTGGCCAACCGCAGGGCGCTCGCGCTGACGTCTATGGGGATGTAGCGGTCCAGGGTGAGAGCGTTGAGCAGCAGCTTGGTCTTCGTGCTTGCGCCGCTGCCGAGTTCAACGAGCGTGCGGGCCCGGGTGCGGTCTGCGATGGCTCCCGCGTACTGGCTCAAGATCGCGTGCTCGCATCGATGCGGGTAGTACGCGGGGAGTTCTGTGATCTGCTCATACAACGCCGAACCCCGCTGGTCGTAGAACCAGACCGGGCTGGTCCGCTTCTGGCGCAGGCTCAGGCCCTTGCGAATGTCGGAGCGCAGGGCGGCTTGGAAGTAGGAGCTCGGCAGCAGGTCGGTGTAGCCGAAGCTGCTGGTGTGGATCTGGGTCATGGCGTCCCCTCAAGGGCTTTGACGGCGGGGTGAAGGTGGAACTGGGCGATGGCTAGCGTCAGCGCGGCCAGGCCGGCCGCGATCAGCGGCCACCAGGTGGCGGGCCAGTGACCGGCTGCTCCGACGCCCGCCGCTTCTCCGGCCCCCAGGGCGGCGATCAACCAGGCCGATGCTTCGGCTTGGTGGCCTGGTGCGAGTTGCTGGGTGAGGTACTGACCGCAGGTCAGCGTTGGGGTCAGAGCTGCGCCAGGAAGGATGGCGGCAAGGCCCGCAGTCCATGGACTGGTACAGAAGAGGACCGGCAGCCAGGCAGCGGACAGGAGCACGGTCACTGTCAGGAGGCGTGCGAGAGCAGTGCCCGGCCAGCGACGCGCACCGTAGATCAGGCCGCCGGCCAGCGATCCGCAGGCGTAGAGCGCGGGCACGATCCCGGCCGCGCTGGAGCTGCCGGACCTGTTGGCGATCAGCAGGCCCGCGAGGGGGACGGTGCCGATGGCCGCTCCGATGCACAGGTGGACCGGCAGCATCCAGCGCAGGGTCGGGGACTTGAGCGGTCCGAGCAGGTCGCGGGTGGCCGACGCGGGAGGTAGCGGCGCGGGGGCGGTGCACACCGCCGCGGTGCCTACCGCGCCAAGCAGGGCCGCCAGGAGGTAGCCGCTGGCCGGGCCGGTTCGGTAGACGGCGGCTGCGGCCAGCAGGGGTGCGGTGACGTAGACCATCTCGGCGCTGCTGGTGTCGATGGTGAGGGCCGTTTCGCGGACGTTTGCGGGAACCAGCTGCTGCCAACGAACTCTCTGGCATGCCTGGAGCGGCGGGGCGAGCAGTCCGGAGAGGCCCACCAGGACAGCGGTGACCAGCAGCGGTTGCGGGGCGAGCGCGAGCGCGGTGAAGACCAGGGTGGTTGCGATCGTGGACCAGGCCAGAACCATGCGGTGCCCGTGCCGATCGGCCTGGCGCGCAAGGAGCGGTTGGCCCAGTGATGCGGCGAGGCCCTGGAGCGCGGCCATCAGTCCAGCGGTACTGAGCCCCGCGTGGTGGTGGACTTCGGCCAGGAGGACCAGGACCGGTGCCATCGCGGAAGGTAGGCGACCAACCAGCGTTCCGGCCAACAGCCGAGGCACCAGAGGCGCGGCCAGGACTTCGGCGTAGTTACCTCTGGCCTGCGAAGGCACGGGAACGCGGGCTTCGCTCGCGCGGCGCATCAGCACTGTCATGGCAGTTCAGGCTCCTGTTACCAGGGCGGGAACGCGCTCCACCGGGCTGGCCACGGACGGACCGTCAGCCTGTGCCGTTGCCTCCATTGGTTGGTGACGGTGCGTCAGCACAATGGCAACCGGGATCAGCAACAGGCCGGCGGAGGCGATCGTGTATGCGGGGCCGAGGGTCGTGGCGACCAGGGGGGCTGCGGCAGTACCGGTGAGTGCTCCGCCGATGAGCAGTTGGTCCAGCGCGCCCAGTACTTCGCCGTGGCGGTGGTCCGGGGCGTGCTGCTGCAAGGCGGTGGTGGCCGCCGCTTCGAGGGCGACGGCCGCTGTCCCGGCCATCAGCAGCAGTGCCGCCCGTCCCGGTAGCCAGGTCAGGAAGCCCGCTGCTGTCAAGGCCAACGCCGTTGCCGACAGGTACAACGACAGATACCTGATCCGGATGAGGCGGGCACCGGCCAGAGACAGAGCAGCACCGGAGCCCAGGACCGCCACCAGCAGGCCGTACGAGTGGCCGCCCCCGGTCAGCAAGACCAGGACCGCGCCGGTTCCGTCGATCGAGATATTGACGAGGACCACCGCGATAACCACGGCCGGAGCCGACGCGAGTACCTGCCAGACCGACACCGCTGACCCGGTCGACAGCTTGCTGGGGGCAGGGGGAAGACGCAGCGGGAGGAGCAGGGTGGCCGCAGCGGTCGCGGCCAGGGCGGCGGCAACTGGGGCCGACCACTGCTGGTCACAGTCGAGCAGCAACCCTCCCAGCGCCGGACCCGCCACCCACGCTCCGGTCTCAACACTGGTCAACGCGCTCATCGCCCGGCGCCGCTCGGCCCCGGTCACCAGGGTGCCCACGGCGGCACCGGCCGCCGCGTAGGCGGGAGTCGCGGCGATCCCCGAGGCGACAGCGAGGGCCACCATCAGCCCGACCGGCCCGTGCAGCAGGACCAGGGCCGCGATCCCGGCCGCCAATGCCGCGCGGATGCTCGCGCTGACGATCAGAAGCATGCGGCGGTCCGAGCGGTCGACCAGCCGCCCCGCCGTCGATCCCAGGACCACATACGGCAGCAGGCGCGCGATTCCCAGCAGTGACAGCGCCCCGGTGGACTCGGTGGCCTGGTAGACCGCCCTCACCAGCAGCGGGACCGGGAGCGTGGTCGCCGCTGCGCTGAGGGCATGCGCGGCCAGCAGCCGACGTATCGCCGCGCTCGGGGGCCTTGTCACAGAACGACCAGCGGCGCGAGCCCGAAGCCGTTGAATGTCGAGGAATAGGAGGTCGTGTAGGCACCGGTATCCAGCAGAACCAGGTGATCTCCTGGGCTCAGCTTCTTGGGGACCAGGTACGGGGTCTTTGCCCCCAGCTGGTCCATCCCGTCGCAACTGGGCCCTTGAATGCGGGCCTCCATCAGCGTGGTGTCCGGTCCCGGGTCGAGCTTTTCGTCCTGCGCGAGGTGGTGTTGGGAGCTGGTAGTACGAGCGTCACCGTCCGGGAGAGGGCTGGACGCCGGCTGCTGTTCGTCAGTTCGGGCCGGGACCTGGACTGTTCCATCGGGGTCGGACTGCTGGTCCACCGCCGGTCCGGGGTGTTCCGGGGAGACGATCCGGTACTCGACCGCGCCGTCCAAGGACTCCAGCAGCCCGCAGTTGAACAGGCCGCCGTCCAGAAAGACGTAGACCTGTCCGTCGCCCCGCTCGACCACACCGTTGACGCTGGTGATGGTCGCTCCCGCTGCTGCTACCAGGGAGCGGCCCGGTTCGGCGACCAACCGGGGCCGGTCGGCGAAGTGCGTGTCCACCGCGGTGGTGATGGCCTTGGCGAACTCCGTCAGCGGCGGTGCGGGGTGCCTGTATCCGGGGCCGGGCAGCCCCCCGCCGATGTTGAGCAGTTCGAGGCCGTCAACACCCTCACGGGCCAGTTCGGACCAGACTGCGGCAGCATCGCGGACGGGGCGGTCCCAGGCGTGGATGTCGCGTTGGAGGCTGCCGACGTGGAAGCTGATCCCGCCGACATTCAGGCCGAGGCGGTGGGCGGACCGTCCGAGTTCTACGGCTTGCTCCGGCGTGCAGCCGTAGCGCTGGTTCAGAGGCCAGTCGGCGCCTTTCCCGCTGGTCCAGATCCTGATCACGACCCTTGATCCGGGGGCGTTGTGGGCCACCCGCTCTACTTCGAGGGCGCTGTCCACGACCCAGGTCCGCACGCCCATGTCCGCGGCCAGGCGTAGGTCGGGCAAGGAGCGGACGGGGTTTCCGAAGCTCAACTGCTCCGGCTTCACGCCCGCCTCGAAGCACATCCGCATCTCGCCGACGCTTGCGATGTCGAAGCTCGCCCCACGCAGGTTCAGGGCGTCGACCAGGGCGGGCACGGGGGCAGCCTTGATGGCGACCCAGACCTCGTCCAGTGGGAGTGCCTGGAGGAGTTCGTCGTAGGCGGCGGTGGCGGTGGCGACGTCGAAGACGCTGTAGGGGGTTGCCGGGAGGATGGTGTCCGGGCCGTGCGTGTGCAAGCTGGTGAGGAAGTCACTCAGGGCAGAAGGGGTTGAGGTCGTCACGGTGGCTCAGTCCTAGGAAGGCGATGGGGGCAGATGCTTCGGTGGCCGACGGGCCCGCTGTTACGGCCGCTCGGAGGTCGGCGTGGCCGGAGGCCAGCGGATCAGCGAGTGGTAGAGAGGACCTCGTTGACCCAAGCGGGGTGCTTCGCGGTGGGTTCCGCGTCTTGCGGTGTTCGTCACGGAGCTGCCGCAGGCGGTTGCGCCCAGGCAGATGGAGCAGGCGAGGGCTGTGATCAGGAGCGGGCGAAGGGACGCGGGCAACGAAACTCCTCGGGTCGGGCGGTCGAGGTCGGGTCAGCGCCGGCGGCGCGCGGCGCGCGCGGCTCGGCGCTTCTGCCGCAGCGCCCGTACCAGGCGGGCGTGTTCGGCCTCCCGGAGGCGTTCCTGAATGCGGTCGCGGGCCATGGCTTCGAGGAGGTGGTGCATGACTTGGTCCTCATCCTTCGGGTGGGTGGGATGCAACGCTCAGGGTTGGCGACCCGGGCCCCTCCTGCCACGCTCGGTCTGGAGCGGGCCCGGGAGTACCTGACATCGCGAACTTGAGGGAGCCGACAGGGCCAACGCTGGGGAGCAATCGACTGCTCTGTGTGAGAGAGCGTCCCTAGCAGGGAGATTGACTAGCCGTCAGTTTGTTGAGGCGGTTAGTGAACGCAGGTGGCGATGGCCCACCCGGTGACCTTCTTGTGGTCCGAACGTCGGGTGAGGGTTCCGTAGAGCCAGGTGATGGTTGTTGAGCCCTTGGCGATGTAGCCGACGGTCACCGTGTCCGGGTCGCCGAAGTACCCGACACCGAGGATCGTGCTGGAGGTGTTCGGATGGGTCCTGATGTTCACGGCAGTGCAAACGACGTGCGCGTACAACGTGCTGTAGGCCGGGGCCGCCGCCACTGCTGCGGTAGGGGTGGCAGCGACGGCAGTGGCCCCACCCGTCAGAGAGAAGGCCAGGGCTGCGGCGCTGACGAGGGCTCCGCCAGCGGTCAAACTGCGGCGGATGATGGTATTCATGTGAGTTCTCTCCTTGGATGACGGATTGGTTGCGCGAGACGCATCTCGGTGTGGGGCCGTTACGGGGTCGAATCCCGTGGGCGGCGGAAGTGGAAGTGTCCTTGCCGTGCGCGGCGTGAGGACTCCAGCGGTCCGCAGGCGGTTTGCTGTGCGAAGCAGCAGCTCAAAGGGCGGCCGGGACTACCAGGCGGCGGTGCAGCGCACCCCGCTCTGGTACTCCTGCCAGCCGGGGCCCTTGGTCCAGCCCCAGTAGAACTCCTGCATGCAGGCACGGGCGATCACGGGCGAGTTGTCGTTGTACCAGGCGGTCGAGGCGGTCTGGTAGCGGCCGGTGAACCCGGCCGAATCGTCAGTCCACTTCCAACTCCGGCCTCCGTTGGTGGAGGTCTGGAAGTAGGCGTCGCACTGGGGGCCGTCGCCGATCTGGTAGTACTGACCGCTCTTGATCGTCTCGGAGGCGTCGTAGTAGGTCGTGACCCTCGCCCCCTCTCCGGTCTGAGCGATGTGGCCGACCAGCTCGGCCGTGCAGTGCCAGGTCGTGACGGAGTGCTCGACCTGGCTGTGCCAGCTCAGTGCGGAGGCCGGGGTTGTGGCGGTGAGGGCCGTGGCGGCTACGGCGCAGGCCAGGGTTGTGCCGGTCAGCGCACGGCGGAACTTGATTCGCATGGAGACTCCTGCGTTGAGGGTGGTCGAATTGCGAGAGACCGCGTCTGCGGTAGACGGCGGCGGTCATGGATGTCGGATCCCGTGGGCGGTGTGCCGGTCGTGCGGCGGGAGGGATTCGAGCAAGCGCCGGACGCGGCGTGGCCCGGCGTCATGGTGGTCAGAACCTGCCTGTGCAAGGCGGACGTCACCCACGCCTGAATCAGGAGCCAGGCTGGATGGAGTTGTGCCAGGGGTGGGCTACCAGGCGGATGTGCAGCCGACGGAGCCTCCGTAGACCGACTGGACACACATCCGCGCCTGGTAGCCGATGGGGTCGTTGTAGAAGTCGGTGGAGCTGTTGCTCCAGTAGTAGTTGTAGTGAATCTGCGAGACGGTCTTGTAGGCGCCGCTGCCCTTCCGCAACTCCAGCCAGCCCTGGCAGTAGAAGCCGTTGCCGAGCAGGGTGCCCTGGGCCTGCGGCGTGTTTCCCGGGCCGAGCCTGAGTGTGAGGACGCCCTGGCAGCTGTTGTAGGTCACGGTGGCCTGGGTCCAGGTCTCGTAGCCTGCGGCCTGCGCCGCCGGGACGGTGGCGACCAGGGGGACGGCGGTGGCGACCGCCAGGGCGGCGGAGGTAAGGGTGCGCCGGAGCAGGGTTCGCATGGAAGTCTCCTTGGTGGGATGTGACGATCGGTGCCGTGAGTGGTGCTCGCCGTCAGGCGTACGGGCCGAGGACCTGGTCTGTTGCGGCCTGAGCCAGTCCTTCGCCCAGCCGCAGGAGCGCGGCGGTGGCGGCGGGATTGGGGCGGGTGAGGTAGACGAGGGTGCGCAGTTCCGTGGCGTTGAAGCCCCAGCGCTTCTTGATCCGGTGGTTGGAGCGGCCCCCGTCCAGGCTGTGGGCGCCGATCGCGGCGGCGTACTCGAAGGAGGTGCCCATCAGCCACTCGTAGGTGTGCAGCTTGGTGAGCTGGTCGTAGGCGATTCCGGAGGTCGACAGGTAGAGCCGTCCTCGGAACGCGAAGGCAAGGAACCCGCCGACCATTCGCTCTTCGTGGACGGCGGCCAGCAGTACCGCGCCGGGGGCGGCGGCCAGGGCCTTGATCACGTCCGCTCCGTACTTGCGGGTGCCGTGCTTGGCGTCGACCTGCTGTGCTAGGACGACAAACCGGGGCAGTTCCCGGGCCAGGTCCAGGCCGCGCAGGACGTGAAGCGTCAGGCCGGCTTCGCAACCGCGCCGGTAGGCGCGGCTCAGGCTGCGGGCTGCACTGCGGTTGGGAAGCGCGGAGAGGTGTCCGCTCAGGCCGTCAGGGTGGACGGCGGCGGTGTAGGCGTAGTTCGTGAAGATGTCGGCGTCGGGTGTCAGCGCCTGCGAGGCCACCTGTGCCGGGCCCGGCGTGAGGTGGGGTAGCACCAACGCGCGAGCGTTCCACGACCCCGCTTGGTCGAGTCCGTAGCGGATCGTCTGCTCGGCGGAGCGAGGGTTCGTCAGCCCGGCACCCCCGTAGGCGGCGTAGGCCGAGGGGGCGTACACAACCGGCCCGTCCCAGATGGGTTCCACTCCGGCGGTCTTCTCCCAGCCCTGCCAGTAGGGGCTGTGTCCGACCAGGTGGTAGGAGACCAGTTCGGGGGCGGACTGGGGGTCAGCCAGCAGGAGGTGACGGTGGTCGAGGATCTGCTCGGTCCTGACGTGCTGCCATGCCGCCAACGCGTCGCGGTGCAGGCAGGGGTGTTCGGGTTCTCTGGATGCCGGTGCTTGCTCGGCGCGGGTGTACCAGGTCGGGCGCTGGCTCAGGTGTACGACGGGAGTGGTCACCGGACCGCCTCCGCCAGGATGGACCGGTCGCCCTCGACCCGCAGGCGCAGGGCCTGTAGCACCCGGTCGACGTCGGCGTCCACGTGGTGCAGGCGGCGGCTGGCGATGGTGACGCGACCTGCACCGGATAGGGTGCCGAACGCCCCAGGCGTCGGCTGCCCGACCCGCAGGTGTACCTGGGCGTCGACAACGCCCGGCACCGCGCACAGTTCCTGTGCCGTGGCGACCGAGGCGACGATGCCGGGCGGAGCGGCGATGACCAGGTTGGTCAGGACGGGGTAGCGGGGATTCGGCGCGAGGTGCGGTCGCTCTCCGATGGAGAGCTTCGCGACAGCGCGCTCGATGTCAGCGCCGTGCTGCTTGGCGTACAGCGGCCGGATCCCGCCGCCTCCGGGACGGGCTGCGGCTTCGCCCACGATCCACCCGGAGGTGGTGCGGAACATCTCGACGTGGATGGCGCCGGTGGATATCGACAGCGCGTCGGCGGTCCGCTCCGCCTGCTCGATGATGTCGTGGGCGTCGGGGTCGTCCTGCGGGAGCAGGGTGTCCCACTGGTGACGGTTCAGGGACTGGAGCAGCGGGGTGTTGTAGCGGCCCGGGGCGGCCAGCAGGGTTCGCCCACCGTGTCGCAGGAGATCGCACCAGAATTCGTCACCCTCGACGTATGCCTCGATCACGATGGGTGTCGAGTCGCGGAGGCTGCCGTCGAAGCCGGCGGCGCGGAAGCGTCCGGTCGGGTCGGGTGTCGGCCGGTTGAATACCTTGCGCTTGATCATCCGGTCGAGTTCGGCGGCGCTGTTGATCCGGTAAGTCCTGGTGCCCCCCGCTCCCAGGTCGGGCTTGATGACGACGGGGTAGCCGATTTCCGCCGCCGCGGCTGCGATGTCTTCCACGCGGTCGACCACGCGATGCTCGGTCACAGTGATGTGGTGCTCGCGCAGCCGCCGCTTGCCCGCGTCCTTGGAGGTGCAGGCTTCCGCGTCCACCACCGACAGGCCAGGAAGATGCCGCAGTCCGCGCAGGTATGCGGCGGCGTTCATCGCCCCTTCATCGATGCAGACCACCCCGTCCAGGTTGGGCATGGTGCGGGACAGGTAGTCCAGTTGCCTGCGATCGGCCCAGCGGTCGATGCCGTACACCGAGGCGTCCGGCGCGAGGGCTCGGCGTTGAGCGACCAGTTCCTGGGGAACCAGTTGAATGACCTCGTGGCCTTCCCGGTTCAGGGCCTGGCCAAGCCAGTCCACTCCGGTGTGCAGCTCCAGCAGACGCATGTGATCGACCTTCAGGTGAGAGCAGGTACAGGGGCGGGGGCAGAGGTGGCAGCTACGGCGGGTATGCCGCTGTTGTCGGCCTTCGGCGGAGTGTCCAGTTCGGCTCTGAATTGGCGCAGACCGAGCAAGCTCACGGCGGCGGTGACGGCGGTGAGCGCTCCGCAGCCGAGCAGAAGGTCCGGCAGATAGGTGCGTCCGACGGCAGCGATCAGCAGACCGGCGGCAGGGAAAGGGGTGAGCATGGCCAGTGATCCCAGCGATACGGTGCTGGCGTAGCTCTCGGCGGGAATGAGCCTGTTCCGGGCCGTGCCCACCAGGACGATCACGCCCTGCTCGGCGGCCGACATCGCCGCCACTGAGACCACGTACAGTGCATATCCCGGCGCGAGACCGGCCGCGACCGCCGCAGCGCTCGTCACCACCGCGGATATCGCCGCCATCGTCCAGGTGCCGTATCGCCGGGCGATCCTGCCGATCACGGCCAAACTGGCGGCCGACACGGCAGCGGCGGCACACCACACCGCGCCGCTCGCGGCAGCCGGGTGGTGATAGACCTGGGTGACGAGGACCGGTGTGCCCGACTCCACCACCGAAGCCAGTGCGTTGGCGCCGAATCCGGCCAAGGTCGCCCACATCAAGGCGGGGTAGCGGCGCATGACGGCCGCCCCTGCACGTAGTCCTGGGCGGGACCGTTGGCCGGTCGCTGCGGTCACCGCCTGCTTGGGCAGTTGCGCGACAGCAGCCGTTGTCAACGCCGACAGCGTCATGGCTCCGGCAAGCAGGCTTTGCGCGCCTCCGAGAACCAGGACTCCGGCCAGCAAAGGGCCGACCAGGATCACTCCCTGGTCGACGGCGGCCTGCCGGAGCTGGATCCGCCGGGCGGCGTCCTGGTGCGAGGCGCGTGCCTGGTCCGCGCCCAGCGAGGTCGTCGCCATCTGGGTGACCTGCGCGAGCACGCCGCCCACTGCCGCCATCGCGGTCAGCAGCAGCCAGTTCGCGCCGGCGGCGACCGCCGCCATCGTCGCAACGACGGCGAGAGTTCGCGCCAGCGACCCGGCAAGCAGGGCCGCTCTGGCACCGAGGCGGTCCACCCAGGGAGCGGCGAGCCCCAGCGACATGAGCCTCGGCGTCCATTCCAGGGCGAAGCTCAGACCGGCGTTGGACGCCGACCCGGTCTGTTTCAGTACCAGCAGGGGCACCCCCCAGGCCACGCACGCACTGGCGAGGCTGTCCACGGCACGAATCGCCGTACGCGATGACGCGCAGTTCATCGAGCCGTCCCGGACGAACGCCGACGAGACTCCGCCCAGGCCGGACTCGCTCGCTGGAACAGGGGCCGGGCCCCGCCACCGGAGGGGGTGTGGTGGCGGGGCCCGGGGTCAAGGGCGGCGTTCCCGCAAGAGCTTGGGAACGCACGCGAGATCAGTGCGGCATCGATCCGCATGCTGGCGGAGCCGTTCTGCGCTGCGAAGCAGGGAAGGCGGGGCCCGAGAGCGATCCCGTCGTCCACCGAGGGGGGCAGGTCCTGCACGGCCGATCGGGGCTTCGGGCACTGCGCCACGCCACGACTCGCCATCTGGATCACTGCCCCCCTGCTCCTCCCCGGAACCGCGCGTCGGCCAAGCCGCCTGTCCACCGGCCGCCAGGATGCGATCGACACACGCCGCCGAACACGCGTTTCATCAACAAATGTTGATGACATGGGAGACAGTAGCGCCCATCCAAGAGTGGCGCGAGAGTCATAGTCCGTTACATGCCTAATTGACCCGTAAATTCATCAACATCCGTGAATGGATGTGGCTATGGCTCGTCATTCGCACGGGAGGGCCCTGCCCGCCGGGACCTGCCTCCCTCGCGCAACAGCAGCGAGGCGGCAGGGGAAGGATGAGAAGACACATCCAGCTCCGGGCCGAGCCGCGAGAGCGCGGGAACCAACCTCGCGGACGCGGAACCGCTACCGGTATCGATTTGTGACCGGGCCGATCCAGCCGATCTCCGGGGCGGGCGGCCGAATCTGCCGCCATCGGAAGCGGAAGGGTTCCCCTCAGCTCCGAGCCACACGGAGGGGGTTTCGTGCTAGTTTCGTCGTAAACAGCTGTAGATGGCGGGGTCCAGCTGGGTACCCGCTTCTCGTCCTACGGGAAACGGAGGGTGACCCCTCTTGCCGCCAGAGCGACCGGCATCCCAGCAGGGGCCGAAGCAGGCGCGCTTTCGGTGTTATCTACAGCCGTGAATGGCGATATGGTGCGGCCACAGACGTACGAAACCCTGCGGGGAGGGAAGGAGCGCGGCCCGACGATGCCCAGTACGACCGAGAGCGGTGGGGATGAGCCGCAGACGCTCGCAGACAAATTGCAGCACCTCCGCAGGCTGAAGACTCCCCAGGGGAAGAAGAGGCCGTCCTACGAGACCATGGCCCGTGAGATCACAGCGGAGACCGGGGTCAGCATCTCCGGCGGGTACGTGTGGGAACTGTTCACGGGGAAGACCACCAGCCCCAAGATGGACCATCTCCAGGCGTTGGCCGACTGGTTCAAGGTTCCCGTCAGCTACCTGAGCCAGGCCCCTGGCTTTGAACGGATGAACGCCGAACTGGAGCTTCTCGGGCGACTGAAGGCCGCCGGCGTGACCGACATCAGGTTGCACGATGTACCCGGCGGTGCCGCGGATCCAGACAGCATCCGAGCACTCCTTGGAGATCTACGTGCCCTGGACGCCTACTGGAGCGAAGACGTGCGAGAGGCCGCGGCGCGCGTCGGAGCGCTCTCCGCCGAGCAGCGCCAGGCCCTCGACATGGTCCTCTCCAACGCGGCTCTCCAGGATGCCCTGCAACGCGATGGGGTTCGCCAACTTGCCCAGGGGGCGATCGGGTTGAGCGATGAACGCCTAGACTCCGCGAGGACCGCAGTCGCAGACGAAGCCCTCCTTGACGCCCTCCGGGAAGGCAGTGTCCGTGAGATCGCTCGACAGTCCGCCGACCTGTCCCAGGCCAGCCAGCAGGCGCTCCTGGCCATGGTCGAGCAACTACGGCGCGTAGAGCAGAGCGGACGGAGCTGAGCCAGCGGGGCCGCCGGTTCGGACGGCCCCGCTGCGGCTGCGCGAGGTACTAGGGCCCGCCGACACCCCTGCGGTATGGGCCCAGTTCGAGTGCCTCCGCGATCAAATCGCGGGGCAAGCCTGGCATCAGCCAGCAAGCGGCATCGAGGGTTTCCTCGTCCGCGTTTTCGTCGTCCCCCAAGCGATCCGGGCTCACATCCGGGTCGCTGTCGCCCTCGGGACGAATTGAGAGCGGGTGGACCGTACCCCCGCCATTACCTGTGCCAAGCCAGACACTGCCCGCTCCGGACGGCTGCCCACCTGGTGATGGCAGGCGCTGAATCCGTATACGGGCCGACGACGCATTCGCTTCGCCTGACTGGCCCGTATCGCGCTGGTGCTCGCGCGACGTTACATTTGTTGCTTCCAGCCGGTTCCCGCCCGGCAATCCCATCCGTTACCATCCCCCGCAGAATTGATCGGGCCTACCGCACTCGAACTTCGCGACTCAGATTCCCCATATGCGCCCTTCATTCCTCTTTCCCTTGCCGCCGCCGGGGTCCTACTTTATTCCAGGGCACGGGACAACTGCGGGCTGGCCTGCTTCGCAGCTCACGTCATGTCCCCGACACGAACTGAGGTTCTGCGGCCAGCTCCGGCCGACGACCCGGAACCCTGAGCCTTGATTCCTATCCCGCGCCAATGACCTGCGTCAACGCGCTTTAGGTAAAAGTCGAGATCTGGTGCCCCAGGTTTCTCGCGTGGTGAGAAGCGAAGGCATCAACAGCTCGCCCCAGCAGTCGCATGTGCCAAGCGTCCTTTCTCGCCAGGCGAGAAACGGCCACCGGCCGGGAGCCGGTCTCAGGCCAATAGAGCACATGCCCTAGCCTGTAGTGCGGCACGCCAAGATCCAAACCAAGGGGGAAGAGTGCGCGCTATTGCTATGGACCGGTTCGGTGGGCCCGAGGTGCTATGTCTGACCGAAGTCGCCGATCTCCGGGAACGCGGCGGGCACCATCTGCTGACAGTCAGGCGAGCCGGGGTGAATTACGCGGACGTCCACGTACGAGGAGATACCTACCTCGCCCCGGTGAAACTGCCCTATATCCCCGGCAACGAGGTCATAGGCACTAATGCGGACGGTCAGCGCTTTGTCGGGCTTACCCGGGGCGGCGGCTATGCCGAGCAGGCCCACGTCCACCGCCGCGTGGCCTGGGCCGTCCCCGACGACGTCTCGGACGACCAGGCCGTGGCCCTGGCCCTCCAGGGGCAGTCGGCCTGGCACCTGCTCTTCTCCGGTGTCGAACTGCTCCGCGGCCAGACCGTGCTCATCTCCGCCGCGGCCGGGGGCGTCGGGAGCATCGCCGTGCAGTTGGCCAAGCAGGTCGGTGCCAAGGTCATCGCCTTGGCCAGCACCGAGGAGAAGCGACAACTCACCACCGAACTCGGTGCGGACGCGACTGTCGACTCCACCTCGGACAACCTCACCGCGGAGATCCTGGAAGCCGCCGGCGGCCAGGTGCACGCCGCGCTGGAGATGACGGGCGGCCAGACCCTCGGTCAGATCCTGGCAGCAGTCGCCCCGCGCGGGCGAATGGCCGTGTACGGCTATGCCTCGAACCAGCCTGCGGACATCCCCTCGCAAGCCCTGATGGAGAAGTCGATCACCGTGTCCGGCTTCTGGCTCCCGAACCTCTACGCCGACCGGAACGCCCTTCCCCACTCGATGAAGGCACTGTTCGGTGCCGTGCGCGCGGGCGCACTCAAGCCGGTGCTGGGCGGGGTCTACCCCCTGGCCGACGCCAGCGCCGCCCACGCCGCGCTCGCTGCCCGTAGCCACACCGGAAAGCTGTCGCTCGACCCGACGCGGTGATTTTAAGGTGCCTATGGGAACACATGACCGACTCTGGGCGTCGTTCATGAATCATCAGGAGCAGCGCCTCCGCCGAAGCGCAGCTCCGCCAACTGGGACAAGGGGGGAGACGCATGGACAAGACCGGCGATCCGAAGGATCTCGCGGCGCGATCCGGAGGCACCAGTCACGCCGACCGGGTGTTCCGCGTGCAATCGGCCTTCGCTGCACTCGGCGGTGATGTCCACGGTCCTGGCGCCATCGCCACGGCGTCCGGCCTGGACGACTCGGCCGTCTACCGCATTCTGCAATCAGGCGTCTACGACGGGACTTTCGAGCGGGTGGGTCGGGGGCAGTACCGGCTGGCCATGGGAACCAACTACCTGCACGCGTTCAGCCACACGCCGGGCGACGCCGCACACGCGACGCTGGAGGAACTGCGTGAGGCCACAGGGCAGGGGCTCGTCTTCTTGTACATGCTTGCCCCCTTCGGCGGCGCCCAGCGGCAGTGCATCGACATGGCGGTCGGCGAAAGCGACTTGGTTGAGCTCGGGATGACCCCCAAGGCCGTCCTCTCCGTGACCCGCTCCCTGCGTACCGGAGCTAGCGGCCGGTCCATCTTGGCCTACCTTCCCGACCTCATCCAGCAACGAGTCCTGGAGGAGCCTGTCCCCGACGAGGCCGGCCCAGGGGTCTACCGGGACAACGACGCACTCCTGCACTCCCTCGAAGAGGTACGCGATCAGGGGTACGCCCTCGGCCTCCAGGAGTGCATGGCCCACTGGAACTCGTGTGCTGCCCCGATCATGTCCGGAGACACGATCATGGGGGCTCTGCTCATGCTGAAGCCCGCCACGATCATGCCCGCAGCCCCTCCGTCAGTCATAGAAGCCACTGCGGCTGCGGCGGCGCAGCTGAGCTGCCTCACCGGTGGTGCAGCCTGGCCCAGGCCCTTCTAAGAGTTCGGCAGCGGACGGTTGCCCTGATCTTCCGAGCGTCCTTTCCACCCGCCCGGGAGCAGTCCACCGACGAGACGACGTGGATGCTGATGCCTGTCTGGGGGCCGCTGATGCGGACGAAAGGCGCTCTGCCAGGATCAGCCCATGAAGTCTGACCTCATCGGCGCAGCTTGGGCCTCGGGCGGTGTCTGCTTGATGGCAGCCATCTACGGGCTGTTCAACGAATTTCGCGGGCAGCGTGCTTGGGTGCGCCGGGTGGAAGCCGTCCGGAAGGGGAACACCTCTCAAGCTGACCAGATGCAGGCTGAGTACCGGGAACGGGTCCGGACACAAGGCCGCTGGCTATGGGTTTCGCTGCCGTTCTTCCTGCTGGCCATCATCCTGATCTTGATCTCGTGAGCGGGTGAGGCTGAGGGTCTGCGGGTCAGCCTCACCCATGCGCAGGACAGGTTCCCTCGGCTCAACGAGCGCGTCAGTCGGGTCACCACGATCAGTCCGGGGATGCCCACCTTCACTGACGTCGCTGGTCGAACCACATCTGTGCCAGCCCGGCCATCCTCCTAGGCTGGGGCGTGCTGGGGGTTGATCCGGTAGAGGCGGGAACGGAACCGGTCGCGCTCCGCCTCGTCGCGCTGGACCGGGACGTGTTCCCCGGTGTGCAGATCCAGATGACCCCAGACACCCTGATGAGCCTCGTCGTGGATCCAACGGCCGCAGACCATGACCGACACCGTCCGGCCGGGGTCCGCGATCGCAGTCACCTCGTGGTAGTCGCGGGCGAAAATCCGGTTCACCGCGCCGGGTTCGTTGAGTACGCTGCCCTGCTCGACGAGCAGGCCGGAGGCGCTGCGATGCCAGTGCTTGTCCTCGTATCCGCCGAGCACTGGGTGAGCCTCCATGACCTCCCACGGATGGGTGTGGGGCTTCGAGGTCTCCGCGCTCCGCAGGAGCAATAGTCAATACCTGTGGATCCGTCGTTGTTCAGCGGTAGCGCGTGATTCCACCGAGGTCGGGGAGCTCGTCCTCGAAGTCGCATGCGGCAACGGCGTCGAGGCCGCGGTTCCATGCGGCCC
>Ga0302314_10000639_pt1 | contig 64760 bp, 48 predicted proteins | sample III_Palsa_N2_3_FD_200533 | JGI IMG/M metagenome (GOLD analysis project Ga0302314, IMG submission 200533) | Peat permafrost microbial communities from Stordalen Mire near Abisko, Sweden - III_Palsa_N2_3 | ecosystem: Environmental > Terrestrial > Soil > Palsa > Peat permafrost | place: Sweden...
ATCCATCGCACCGGTGACCGCGTTCGAGTCAGGTACCAATCGATGGGTCGATCTGCCCGCCTGGCCGGCGGGTTGTGCCGGCGGCTGCAGCATCACGCGCACGAGACTCTACTTGCAGCCCGGCGGGAGCTTGGGCTTCGCGGCGCCGAGCGGCGCGGGCTTCGAAGCCTACGTGTCCGACCCGGCGAAGCCGGTGCCCTATCTGCCGAGGCCGATTCACACCGAGGACGACGGCGCGTCGAGCTGGCAGACCTGGTTGGTGAGCGATCAGCGCGACGTCGCCGCGCGCACCGACGTTTTGACTTTCACGACCCCCGTGCTCGAGCAGCCGATGAAAATCAGCGGCGAGCCGCTCGCGAATCTAGTGGCCTCGACCACAGGCACCGATGGCGACTTCGTCGTAAAAGTGATCGACGTGTATCCGGACGAGGTGGGGCGCGAACCGAAGCTCGGCGGCTATCAGCTCATGATCTCAGCCGACATCCTGCGCGGCCGTTATCGGGATTCGTTCAGTGATCCGAAGCCGATCCCCGCCGGGAAGAGCGAGGTGTTTCGATTCGCCTTGCCCACTGCCAATCACGTGTTCCTGCCCGGACACCGGCTGATGGTGCAGGTGCAGTCGAGCTGGTTTCCGCTTTACGACCGCAATCCGCAGTCTTATGTGCCGAACATTTTCTTCGCCAAGCCGTCGGATTATCAGAAGGCGACCATCAAGGTATTCGACGGCGCGGGGCCGCTCTCGAGCTTCGTGGATCTTCCCGTGGTAAAGGCCGCGCCCGGGCCGGCAAGGTAGCCGGCGCGGGCGCGACGCAAGGGCGAGACTCTAAAGTTACTTCTCCTCGGGCTTCTTTGAGGCAGCCTTCGGCGCGGGTTTCGGCGGCGCCTTCGGGGCGACCTTCGGTGCCGGCGCGCCCGGATGCGCGGCGGTCATCGGCGCATGGACGGCGGTCGTCGGCGCATGGGTTGCATAGGCATTGGTTGCCGGTGCGTGCGGCGCCGTGGTCTGCGCGTGCGCAGGCTCGGTCGGCGTATGCGCGCCAGGTGCCACGGGCTTGAGCGGCGGCGCACCTTTGGCACCCACTACGCCCGGGCCGCTGAACGCGGCAGGCCGCGCGGTGGCGGCAATGGCGGGATGGCCGCCGTTCGCCTTGGCCGAGAGCTGCGGGTTACGCAACGCCTCATGCACGTGCTGGGATTGCGCGGCCGTCGGAGGCGTGTGCGGCTCGGCCGCCGCGGCCCGTTCCGCGGGTGTCGCCTGAGCGGCGACGCCGCCCGGGCCGTTGAAGCTCGTGCGGTTGATGGTGGTGTTGTTGATGACGGTCCTGTTCACATACGTGTTGTGAATCACCGTCGTGTTCACGTTCACGACCGCGGTGTTATAGGAGAAATGGCCGCCGGCCCAAACGCCGCCGCCGAAGCCGACTCCGCCATAGCCGAACCCGTAGTTCACGCCGCCGTAAAATCCGACGTGCGGTCCCCAATATCCGGCGTTGAACCGATAAACGCCGCCGACGAATCCCCAGTAGCCGGGCGTCCACAATACGCCCACCATCGGTGGGGCGACCCAGGTTCCCGGAATCCAGTAATAACCGCCGGTCGAGAAGGCCCAATAGCCGGGCGTCCACAAATACCCGTCCTCCGGGCAAGGCGGCTGTTGGTAGTCAGGCAGCGGCGGCGGCGCCTCCGTGGCTTGTACTTCGACCGCAACGGCCGGCTCGGCTACCTCGTACGAAACCGACGGAGGGGGTGGGGGCGGAGGCGGCGGCCGCACATAGACGGCGGGCGCCGGCACACGCACGGTCGCCACGCAGCCGGCCAGCATGCTGAGCGCCGCAACCGATGCGCCGAAAAGATTACGACCCGTAAGGATCGTCCGAATTGTTCCCAGTTTCGACATGTGAATGTCCTTTAGAATGTTTTTACCGTCGGCGTCGACCAGCGCGAAGACTCGCGCCAGACGAATCCGTTCCTTCGGCATATAACGTCGCGGTGCGTTGCACGGCTAGCTCCGTGAAGCAAATGTAACGACCGCTCCGGCGAGCCTGTAAGTCCTCGATTCTCCCCGGATTTCGCGCTCGGAACTGTTACCCGCATCTCACTCGACGATGCGCGGGCCTTGGTGAGAAAACTCTTCGCGATGCCGCAGGACGTCGTGTCGAATTTATTCTTGCCGACCGCAGAGCGCTGCAAACAGGCCGAGCGTCGCGCGCGTGCGCCCGCGCCGCCGCAGTCTCGTTCAACCCCTTTATCCGATTCCTACGATCAGTGTTTAGGCGGCGCCGCCGTAATGATGGCGCGCAGCTCCTTGAGCTTTCCTTTGACGACCGCAGCGTTGTCCGGACCCATGCGCAGCATCAATTTCTGCCCGGCGGGCAGCGCCTCGAGATTCGGATCGGCAAAGGTGTACAGAACGTTGGGCCGGGTGAGCTCGATGGGACCGCTCGGCTGCGGTGTCGCGAGCAAAGAATCGATCACTTGCACCAGCCGGTCGTTGAAGTAGCCGTTCGGGTAGCCGAGATTCTGGTACGCGTTCTGAAACAACGGGTAGAAGTGAAAATAGGTGTTTGCCACCCGCTGCATGTCGAGCTGACGCACCACGTTCACCATCGGATCGTAGCGCTCGTAATTTTTCGGATCGAGCGTCGCGTGCTCCTCATCGCCATTCGCGAGGAACGCGCCCGGCACTGCAGCCGTCGGCCGTTTCGCGGCCGGCGCTTTCTGACGGGGCAAGTTATCGATGGTGACCACGAAGTGCCGGACGATGTCCTCGGGCACCACGTATTGCATGGCATTGGCGCCGATCAAGGAGCTGAGACCATCCTTCACAGCCGAGTCGCTGTCGTTCAAGGCCGGCAACGGCGTCGACGGCGTGGCGGCGGACGCGGGCACGGGGTGCTCGATGGCCGGCTCGCTGCTGGCTGCGGGCGGCGCCGGTACTGGAACCGGCTCGGAGGGCGGCAGCGTACTGCGGCCGTGGAAGTAGTAGGCAATGCCTATGCCGACGACCAGCACGACGGCAGCAACTCCGATCACCGGTTTGTTCACTATCCAACCCCCGTTATGCGGATACGCCGCATTCTGGCCCAACCGCTGCAAAAAAACAGCGGGCGGGGCTCCGGCTCGGCGCCTCCACCTATCCGCGCGTCGCGGCGGTGCGGATCTGCAGTTCCTTGCGCCGGTAATCGATGATGAGCGTATCGAGCGTGCCGAGCGCGTCCATGCCGATCATCAGAGCGGGCTCGTTCAGCATCTTCCAATACTTGAAGATGTAGATATCCGCGAACGTCACGCCGGCATCGCGCATGAGGATGGGCCCCATGGTAATTGCGGGGGCGCCGATGAGCTCACCGCGCTGCTCGGCCAAGGTTGCGCCGACGATCCGGTCGGGCTTGCCGTGATAGCTGAAACTGCGTTCGTTCAACGCGTTGCGAAGCGCCAGGTTACCGATGGTGCTTTGGCCGCCCGTATCGACGACCGCGTGCGTGTGCACCGGTCCAACCATGGCGTCGACGACGATGAGCTTGCCACCCACCAGCCGGAACGGCACGGTGTAGAACCCTCGGGGCGAGTGCTCGTCGCGCGAGAATGTGATCACGATCTTGTCGTGATGGAAGTCGATGAAGATGCGCTTGTTCTTCAGTCCCTCGGAGCCCAGCACGCCCTCGGCGCCGCCGAGAGCGTCGGGAACGATGGGCAAGATGGGCGAGTCGACGGCGAGATCACCCACACTCAAGGTGTCGACTCGGATGGTCGGCACCGTGGCCTCGCCGGTCACGCCGCGTAGCACGACGGGCGGCGAGTCGCCGGTCGAGAGGCCCAATGCGAGAGCCACCATGGCCGTCACCCCCGAGCTGCTCGCGCCCGTATCGAGAACGAGACGAAAGGGTCCCCGACCATTGATGCGCACCGGTGCCCAGATGCGCCCGATCTGATCGCGCATTGTCGGCGCGACGTAGCGCGGCTCCGGCGCTTCGACCATAAGATCGGCGAGATTATCGATGGCATCGGCGGAGACGGGCGCCGGCTGTGCGCTCGCGGGGGGTGGCAGCGCCTGCACGGTTCCGGGTGCCGAGTGGGGAGCGAGCAAAAGCAATGCTCCGGCCAAACCGGCGACGCCCCAGATGAGGAGTGGATGCGGCTGTCGAGCTCGGTATTGACATTCCATGGTGCGGAGCCAAATTACGCGCTACATCCTCCTATCTTATACGCGCCGGGGGCGGCCGCCGCATGACGAAGCGCTCAAACTTATGCACGGAACTTCTTATTCAGGGTTTTTACCTTGTCGCATTCCGGCCCATTCTGTGCGCACGCTAACGGGTGGAAGACCCTGTTTAGGCTTAATATATCTGGCTATGATGACTCTCGAGCCGACCCGGGCACGGCATGTCTAAAGACCCGCGACGAGTGATCCCCATCAAACTGGAACGGCCCTCCTCGCTGAGCAACGAGGAGCAGGCGGCCGTGCTGCGGGCGTGCGCCGATTCGAAAGACAAGCCGGGCGCCCTCATCCCCATTTTGCATGCGGTGCAGGACGCCATCGGATTCGTGCCCGCGGAAGCGGTAAGCCAGATCGCCCAGCAGCTCAACCTGTCGCGCGCCGAGGTGCATGGCGTGGTCACGTTCTATCATTATTTCCGTACCCAGCGGGGCGGCCGCCACGTCGTGCACTTGTGCCGCGCCGAAGCGTGCCAGTCGGTCGGCGCGGTGGCGCTCGAGCGGCACGCCAAACGGAGCCTCGGCGTCGATTTTCACGGTACGAGCGCGGACGGGGCAGTGACGCTCGAGCCGGTCTACTGCCTCGGCAATTGTGCGCTTGGGCCCGCCGTCATGATTGATGAGGAGTTGCAGGGGCGGGTCTCGCCCGAGCGTTTCGACGAGCTCATGCGTCAGCTCCGCTCCGAGGTGTCGTGAGCGTGCTCAAGGTGTACGTGCCTCGCGACGCGGCAGCTCGCTCGCTCGGCGCGGATGCGACCGCGATCGCGATCGCGACCGAAGCGGCGCGGCGCGGCGTAGCAATCGAGCTCGTGCGCAACGGCTCGCGGGGCCTGTTATGGCTCGAACCCTTGGTCGAACTCGAGATGGCCGGCCGGCGTCATGCCTACGGCCCCGTGCAGCCGCGCGATGCCGTGAGCCTGCTCGATGCGCTGCAGGCGGCGGGAGAGCGGGCCCCGGAGCACCCGCTGGGGCTTGGGCCGACCGAGGAGATCCCCTACCTCAAGCGCCAACAGCGACTGACCTTCGCTCGCGTAGGCATCACCGACCCGAGGTCGCTCGAGGATTATCTCGCCCACGACGGATATCGCGGCCTGAAGACGGCGCTCGCCCTCACGCCCGGGCAAATCGTCGAGCAAGTGACCGCGTCGGGACTTCGAGGCCGCGGGGGCGCGGCGTTCCCCGCGGGTATCAAGTGGAAGACGGTGCTCGGCGCACCGGGCGCTCAGAAGTACATCGTCTGCAACGCCGACGAAGGCGATTCGGGCACTTTCTCCGACCGCATGGTCATGGAGGGCGATCCGTTCGTGCTCATCGAGGGCATGACCATCGCGGGTCTCGCGACGGGCGCCGACCGCGGCTACATCTATTTGCGTTGGGAGTATCCGGACGCCCGGCGCGCGCTCGAGGCGGCCATCCAAGCCGCTTACGCGGCCAACTATCTCGGCGAGAATGTGCAGGGCGGCGGCCGGCGCTTCGATCTCGAGGTCCGCATGGGCGCGGGCGCCTACATCTGCGGTGAAGAAACCTCGCTCCTCGAATCTCTCGAGGGCAAGCGTGGACAAGTGCGCTTCAAGCCGCCCTTGCCGGCGCTTGCCGGCCTGTTCGGCAAGCCGACCGTGATCAACAACGTGATCACCTTTGCATCGGTCCCCATCATTCTGGATCGCGGCGCGGAGTTCTATAAGAACTTCGGCATGGGCCGCTCGCGCGGCACCCTCCCCCTGCAGCTCGCGGGCAATGTGAAGCAGGGGGGTCTCATCGAAGTGGCCTTTGGGATGAGTCTGCGCGAGATTCTTTACGAATACGGCGGCGGCACGCTGAGCGGCCGACCCATTCGCGCCGTGCAGGTGGGCGGCCCGTTGGGAGCTTATATGCCCGAGTCCCAATTCGACACGCCGCTCGATTACGAGGCGTTCGCCGGCGTCAAGGCCATGCTCGGTCACGGCGGCATCGTGGTATTCGACGACACGGCGGACATGGCCGCGCAGGCGCGCTACGCGATGGAGTTCTGCGCCGTCGAGTCCTGTGGCAAGTGCACACCGTGCCGCATCGGATCGACGCGCGGCGTGGAAGTCATCGACCGCCTGGTTGGCGGCGAGAATGCAGCCGCGCAAGAGGTGCTGCTCCGCGATCTGTGTGAGACCATGACTTACGGATCGCTGTGCGCGCTGGGGGGGCTTACGCCCTACCCGGTGATCTCGTGCTTGAACCATTTTCCCGAAGATTTTGTCAAAACCAAGAGCGCACAGGCCTCGGCCTGACCATTGACGATTAAGAGGTTGCCCTGATGTTATCCATTGTCGAGCACGATTACGGCACCCCGGAGCGGACGAGCGAGAACCTCGTGACCTTGAGCATCGACGGCCGCGAGGTCACGGTGGCCGAAGGCACTTCGGTGATGCGTGCCGCAGCGCTCTCCGACGTACAGATTCCGAAGCTTTGCGCCACGGAACAACTCGAAGCGTTCGGCTCCTGCCGCATGTGCCTCGTGCAGATCGACGGCATGAAAGGCTTGCCCGCCTCCTGCACGACCCCGGTCGCGCAAGGCATGGTCGTGCATACCCAGAACAAGCAGCTCGCCGACATCCGCCGCGGCGTGATGGAGCTCTACATCTCGGATCACCCGCTCGATTGCCTCACCTGCCCAGCGAACGGACACTGCGAGCTGCAGGATATGGCCGGAGTCGTCGGCCTGCGCGAAGTGCGCTACGGCTACGAGGGCGAGAATCATCTGGATTCGAAGAAGGACGAGTCGAATCCGTATTTCACGTTCGACGCGAGCAAGTGCATCGTCTGTTCGCGCTGCGTGCGCGCCTGCGACGAGCAACAAGGAACGTTCGCGCTCACCATCCAGGGACGCGGCTTCGAGTCCAAGGTGGCTGCGAGCCAGGACGAGTCGTTCATGGACTCCGAATGCGTATCCTGCGGCGCCTGCGTTCAAGCCTGCCCCACGGCCACACTGTCCGAGAAGTCGCTGATTCAAAAAGGCCAGGCGGAGCACAGCGTCACCACGACCTGCGCCTACTGCGGTGTCGGCTGCTCGTTCCGCGCCGAGATGCAGGGAGAGGAAGTCGTGCGCATGGTGCCGAACCTCGACGGCCACGCGAATCATGGCCACTCCTGCGTGAAGGGTCGGTTCGCGATCGGTTACGCCACCCATTCCGACCGTATCTTGAAGCCGATGATCCGCAAACAGATCTCGGATCCTTGGCGCGAAGTGTCCTGGGAGGAGGCTATTTCTTATGCAGCTTCCGAGATGAAGCGCATTCAAGCCAAATACGGCCGTAACTCCATCGGCGGCATCACTTCCTCGCGCTGCACGAACGAGGAAACCTACCTCGTGCAGAAGCTCGTGCGAGCCGGGTTCGGCAACAACAACGTCGACACGTGCGCGCGCGTCTGCCACTCGCCCACGGGCTACGGCCTGAAAAACACGCTCGGCGAATCGGCGGGCACTCAGAATTTCGACTCGGTGATGCACGCGGATGTGATTTTCGTGATCGGTGCGAACCCCACCGACGGTCATCCGGTGTTCGCCTCGCAGATGAAGCGGCGCCTGCGTCAGGGCGCGAAGCTGATCGTCGCGGATCCCCGCACCATCGACCTGGTGCGCACGCCGCATATTCAGGCGCAGCATCATCTGAAGTTAAGGCCGAGCACCAACGTCGCGCTGATCAATTCACTCGCCCACGTCATCGTGACGGAGGGGCTGGTGAAGGAGGAATTCGTGCGCGAGCGCTGTGAAGTCGACTCCTTCGAGAAGTGGCGCAAATTCGTGTCTCTCGCGAAAAACTCACCGGAGGCGATGCAGGAAATCACCGGGGTGCCCGCGGGCGAAGTGCGCGCGGCGGCGCGGCTCTATGCCACGGCGGGGAACGGTGCGATTTACTACGGTCTCGGCGTGACCGAGCACAGCCAGGGCTCGACCATGGTGATGGGAATTGCGAATCTCGCCATGGCGACCGGCAACATCGGCCGCGAGGGCGTGGGCGTGAATCCGTTGCGCGGTCAGAACAACGTGCAGGGTTCATGCGACATGGGGTCCTTCCCGCACGAGTTCCCGGGCTATCGCCATGTATCCGACGACAAGACGCGCGCGCTGTTCGAGGACGCATGGGGCGTGAGCCTGCACAACGAGCCGGGCCTGCGCATTCCGAACATGTTCGAGGCGGCGCTCGACGGCGATTTCAAGGGCTTGTACATCGAGGGCGAGGACATCGCCCAATCCGATCCCAATACGCAACACGTGACGGCGGCGCTCACCGCCATGGAATGCATCATCGTGCAGGACTTGTTCTTGAACGAATCCGCGAAGTTCGCGCACGTGTTCCTGCCGGGCTCCTCGTTCCTCGAGAAAGACGGCACGTTCACGAATGCCGAGCGGCGCATCTCCCGCGTCCGGCAGGTCATGCGGCCGAAGGCGAGATACGCCGACTGGGAAACCACCCAGCTCCTGTCGAATGCGCTCGGCTATCCCATGAATTACACGCATCCGTCGGAGATCATGGACGAGATCGCGCGGCTGACCCCCACCTTCACCGGGGTGAGCTACCAGCGCATCGATGAGCTCGAGAGCATTCAGTGGCCTTGCAACGACCAGCATCCGGAGGGCACGCCGACCATGCACATCGGTCAATTCGTGCGCGGCAAGGGCAGATTCTTGCTGACCGAATACGTGCCGACCGCCGAGAAGGTCAACGCGAAGTATCCGCTCATCCTCACCACGGGACGCATCTTGAGCCAGTACAACGTCGGCGCGCAGACGCGGCGTACCGAGAACAATCTGTGGCACGACGAGGATCGCCTCGAGATCCATCCGCACGACGCCGACGAGCGCGGCATCGCGGACGGCGACTGGGTGGGCATCGCGAGCCGCGCCGGGGACACGGTGCTGCGCGCCCGGGTCAGCGAGCGGGTGCAGCCGGGCGTGGTGTACACCACCTTCCATTTTCCGGAGTCCGGCGCGAACGTGATCACGACCGACAATTCCGATTGGGCCACGAACTGCCCCGAGTACAAAGTCACCGCCGTGCAAGCGACCCGCGTAAGCCAGCCTTCGGAGTGGCAGAAACGCTTCCGCGAGTTCACGGAGACTCAGGAGTCGCTGTTGAAAAGCGCAATCGCCGTCGAAGCGGCCGCAGCGAAATAGGCGGCTGCTTTGAGCGGAGCGGCGCACGGGAGCGGTGAGCAATTGGCGAAGATGGCGAACGACATCGCCAACTTTTTCCGCTCCGAGCCCGAACGCAAAGACGCCGTCGCGGGCATCGCGAATCACATCGCGAAATTCTGGACGCCGCGCATGCGCCAGAGGCTCGTCGATTACGAGCGGGAACAGCACGGCGCGGGGCTCGACGAGCTGTCGCGCGAAGCGCTGCACGCGCTCGCCACGCAGCCCCCGGCGGCGCGTCCGCCCGAGATGCCGGGCGGCGACGCCGGCTGACCTTCCGGCACCGTCCGCCCGTCACCGGGCGGCGAGCGTTCTCACGTGCGCCACGGCACTTCGTCCCAGCGCCGAGAGGTTGTAGCCGCCCTCGAGCATCGACACGATCCGCCCTTGTGCGTGCTGCGCGGCGACTTTCATGAGCTCGCTCGTCAGCCACGCGTAATCGTCCTCGACGAGCGCGAGCCCACCGAGCAAGTCCTCGCGGTGTGCATCGAAACCCGCGGAGATCAGAATCATCTGCGGCTTGAAATCATCGAGCGCGGGCAGCCAATGCCGCTCGAGCGCGCGCCGCGCGACCTCACCGTCGCTGCCGGCGGAGAGCGGCACGTTGAACATATTGGGCGCGGGATGGTCGGCGCCGCTTCCCGGATAGAACGGATGCTGAAAGAAGCTCGCCATCACCACGCGGCCTTGCCACGCCGGCGCACTGAACAGCTCCTCGGTGCCGTTGCCGTGGTGCACGTCGAAATCGACGATGGCGACCCGCTCGAGACCCTTGACCTCGAGCGCGTAGGCGCACGCGACCGCGATGTTGTTGAATATGCAAAATCCCATGGCGTGTGTGGGCGTTGCGTGGTGACCGCACGGCCGCACCGCGCAAAATGCATTCTGCGCGCGGCCCGCCATGAGCTCCTCGACCGCGAGCACGCCCGCGCCCGCCGCCCGGCGCGCGGCGGCAAGACTGTGGGAATTCATCGCGGTGTCGGGGTCGAGTTGCAGGTAACCTTCCTTGGGCGCGCTCTCGAAGATGCGATCGACGTACGCCGGTTTGTGCGCACGCTTGATGTCGCGCGGCTCGGCCAGCGGCGCCTCCACTCGGCGCAGTTGCTCGAGCAGTCCGGAGTTGCGCATATGCTCATTGACCGAGTTGAGGCGTTCCGGATTCTCCGGATGACCCGCGCCCATTTCGTGGCGCAGGCAGTCCGGATGAGTGATGTAAAGGGTTGTCATAACAGCGACCTGCGCAATCCGATGTCAGGCAATCATGCACGATGACGCCGCGCTCCGCGACCGCGGCGGCCGTCCCTAAAATTGCGGCTCGATTCGTGTAGCATCTGCGCATGGCGAATATCCCTGACCAGATGACCGTGATCGAAATCGCCGCGCCCGGCGGCCCTGAGCAGTTGAAGCTCGCGCGCAGGCCCACACCGAAGCCCGGCGAGGGCGAGGTGCTCGTGCGCGTTGCCGCCGCCGGCGTGAATCGGCCGGACATCATGCAGCGTCAGGGGAAATATCCGCCTCCGCCGGGCGCCTCCGACATTCCGGGCCTCGAGATTGCCGGCGAGGTCGTGGCTCTCGGCGCGAAAGTCGCGGGCGTCGCGATCGGCAATGAGGTGACGGCGCTTTTGCCGGGCGGCGGCTACGCCGAGTATGCGGTCGCCGCCGCTCCGCTTTGCCTGCCCGTGCCGAAGGCGCTGACGCTGGTCGAGGCGGCGGCGGTGCCGGAGACTTTCTTCACCGTCTGGACCAATCTGTTCGATCGCGGCGGCTGCAAGGCGGGCGATGCCGTGTTGATTCACGGCGGCAGCAGCGGCATCGGCACGACGGCCATCCAGCTGGCGGCGGCGCGCGGCGCCCGCGTATTCACCACCGCGGGAAGCGCGGAGAAGGTGCGCGCCTGCGAAAAGCTCGGCGCCGCACGCGGCATCGACTACAAGACCGAGGATTTCGTCGAGGTGGTGCGCAGAGAAACCGACGGCCGCGGCGTCGACGTGATTCTCGATATGGTCGCCGCCAGTTATTTCGCACGCAATCTCGAATGCCTCGCGCTCGAAGGACGCCTCGTGGTCATTTCGCTGATCGGCGGCGCGCGCACCGAGCTCAACCTCAATACCATTATGAGCAGACGGCTCACCATCACCGGCTCGACGCTGCGTATACGGACCGTCGCGCAGAAAGCGCTGGTCGCCGAGGGCGTGCGTCGCAACGTCTGGCCGTTGCTCGAGGACAGGCGCGTGCGCCCGATCATCCATGCCACGTTCCCGCTCGCCGACGCCTGCGAGGCTCACCGGATGATGGAGACCTCGCAGCACATCGGCAAGATGGTGCTGACTCTCTAGAAGAGGCCCACCACCCGGCCCTGCGCGTCGATGTCGATCTTGTCCGCGGATGGCACCTTGGGCAGTCCCGGCATGGTCATCACGTCGCCGCAGACCACCACAATGAATTCCGCGCCGGCCGCGAGGCGCACTTCGCGCACGTTGAGCGTGTGACCGCTCGGCGCGCCGCGCGCGCCCGGATCGGTGGAGAACGAATATTGGGTCTTGGCGATGCAGACGGGATAGTGCCCGTAGCCATCCGCCTGCAGCTTCTCGATCTGCTGCTTGATCTTCGAGTCCGCCGAGATGTCGGCGGCGCCGTAGATCTTCGTGGCGACCGTCTTGATCTTGTCCCAGAGAGTTTGCTTCTCGTCGTAGACGAAGCGAAATGCCGACTTGCCCTGATCGATGATCTCGACCACTTTGCGCGCGACGTCCGCGGCTCCCACGCCGCCCTCGGCCCAGTGCCGCGCGAGCACCAGCGGCACGTCGAGTTTCTTCATGGTCTTGGCGAGCAGCTCGTGCTCCGCGGCCGTGTCCGCGGTGAAATGATTCACCGAGACGACGCAGGGCAGTCCGTAATGGTTGCGCACGTTGTTGACGTGCCGCTCCAGATTCGCGATGCCCTTCTCGAGTGCGCCGAGATTTTCCGCATTGATTTGCTTCAAGTCGGCGCCGCCGTGGTATTTGAGCGCTCGGATGGTCGCGACGAGCACGACCGCCGCGGGACGCAATCCCGACTTGCGGCATTTGATGTCGATGAACTTCTCCGCCCCCAAGTCGGCGCCGAAGCCCGCCTCGGTCACCACGTAGTCCGCAAGCTTGAGCGCAGTCGTGGTGGCGAGCACCGAGTTGCAGCCGTGCGCGATGTTCGCGAACGGGCCGCCGTGAATGAAGGCCGGATTGTTCTCGAGGGTCTGTACCAGATTCGGCTTGAGCGCTTCCTTGAGGAGCACCGTCATCGCGCCCTGAGCATTGAGATCGCGGGCGCGGATGGGGCTCAAATCGCGCCGGTAGCCGATGACGATGTTGCCGAGCCTCTCCTTGAGATCGGTGAGGCTGCGCGCGAGACAGAAGATCGCCATCACTTCCGAGGCCACCACGATGTCGAACCCGTCCTGACGCGGGAAGCCGTTCGCCGGACCGCCGAGCCCGACGGTGATGTCGCGCAACGCGCGATCATTCATGTCCATGACGCGCTTCCACGCGATGCGGCGCACGTCGAAGCCGAGCTCGTTGCCGTGGTGCACGTGATTGTCGATCAATGCGGACAAGAGATTGTGCGCGAGGCCGATGGCACCGAAGTCGCCGGTGAAGTGCAGATTGATGTCCTCCATGGGAACCACCTGCGCCATGCCGCCGCCCGCCGCTCCACCCTTCATGCCGAATACCGGACCTAAGCTCGGCTCGCGCAGACAGATGACGGCCTTCTTGCCGATCTTGTTGAGCGCATCGCCCAAGCCGACGGTGGTCGTGGTCTTGCCCTCGCCCGCGGGCGTGGGACTCAGCGCCGTGACCAGGATGAGCTTGCCGTCCGGCCTGTCCTTCAGGCTCGCGATGTAGTCGAGGGAGATCTTGGCCTTGTAGTGGCCATAGTTCTCCACGCTGGATGCGGGAATGCCGAGCTTCGAGGCAATCTCGCCGATCGGCTGCATTTTCGCGGCTTGCGCAATTTCGATATCGGATCGCACGTCGATTTCCCCCTATATGGTGCTGAGCAGCGCCTGCACGCAACGCGAAGCGGCGCCGCAATTATCGTGACCGCGCACGCGAGATCAAGCGTCCGAAGCGACCCACTTTAGCGCGTCAGCGACTTAGCGCGTCAGCGACCGACTTGAGCGCATCGCTCCGGGTCGCCTCGACTCGTGCTGCATTGCAGTATACTGTGGGTTAGGCATGATATCTCATATCTCCAAGCCGCGATCGCCGGGCTAGAATCGAGTAAAACCGAGCGCGCGACGCTCCGGGTAATATGTTCGCAAATCCGCCCTCAAGCGAAGGAGCTACCGATGGCTGCAGGTCGTAATTTTTTATTCGTGCCCGGACCCACCAATGTGCCCGAGCGAGTGATGCGCGCCATGGTGATCTCCATGGAGGATCATCGCTCGCCGATTTTTCCGGAACTGGCGCGGGCCTGCCTCACGGGGCTTAAGCCTATTTTCAAAACCACCACGGGCACGCCGTTCATTTTCCCTTCCTCTGGAACGGGATGCTGGGAAGCGGCCCTGACCAACTGCCTGAATCCCGGCGACAAGGTGCTCGCCTCGCGCTTCGGCCAGTTCAGCCATCTGTGGATCGACATGTGCCAGCGCCTCGGCTACGAAGTCGAGATCCTGGAGACGCCCTGGGGTGAGGGTGCGCCGGTCGAGCGCTATCTCGCCTCGCTCGCTGCGGATAAGCAGCACAAAATCAAGGCCGTGCTCGTGTGCCAGAACGAGACGGCCACCGGCGTGACCAGCGACGTCGCGGCGGTGCGCGAGGCTTTGAATGGCGCCAAGCATCCGGCGCTGCTGTTCGTCGACTCGGTGAGCGCGCTCGCGAGCATCGACTTTCGCATGGATGACTGGGGGGTCGATGTGTGCGTCAGCGGCTCGCAGAAGGGATTGATGCTGCCCGCGGGGCTCGGCATCACGTGCGTGAGCCAGAAGGCGCTCGAGGCTTCCAAGAAAGCGGCCTCCAAGCGCTGCTATTTTGACTACGGCGACATGGTGCAAGCCAACGCATCAGGATATTTCCCCTACACCCCCGCCCTGCCCATGCTCTACGGACTGCGCGAGTCGCTCGCGATCCTCGCCGAAGAGGGGCTCGACAACGTCTTCCGCCGCCACAGCTACCTCGCGGGCGGCACGCGCGCGGCCGTGCTCGAGGGCTGGAAGCTCAAGCTTTGCGCCGTCGCCCCGAAGTGGTACTCCGATACGGTCTCCGCGATCATGGTGCCCGAGGGCATCAACGGCGCAGAGGTCATCGCTCGCGCCTTTACGCGCTACAACCTGGCCTTGGGCGCCGGACTCTCCAAGGTCGCCGGCAAGCTCTTCCGCATCGGCCACCTGGGCGATCTCAATGAGCTCATGCTGTTGGGCGCCATCGCGGGCGCGGAAATGGCCATGCTCGATGTCGGAGTGAAAATCGAGCCCGGGAGCGGCGTCGCGGCCGCGCAGAAATACTGGCGCAGCAACCCGGCGGCGCCCGCGCTGCAAGTGGTGCCGCAATCCGGACCGAAGGCGAGCAAGGCAGCGTGATCCGTCGCGTCGTATTCCTCGATCGCGCCTCGCTCAAAGCGAAGGTGCGCACTCCCAAAGGGACGGGCGCGTACGTGGAATACGACAAAACCTCGCCCGACGAAGTCGTGCCGCGCCTTGAGGGCGCGGACGTCGCCATCCTCAACAAGGTGCCGATGCGGGCGCCCACGCTCGAGCGCCTGCCCGATCTCAAGATGATTGCCGTGGCCGCGACCGGCTACGACGTGGTCGACGTCGCGTATTGCAAGGCGCACGGCATCGCGGTCGCGAATATCCGCAATTACGCCGTGCACACGGTCCCGGAACATGCGTTCATGATGATCCTGGCCTTACGGCGCAGTCTCCTCGCCTACCGCGAGGACGTGCAGAATGGCGTATGGAACAAGTCGGACCAGTTCTGCTTCTTCAGCCATCCGATCGGTGATCTGCACGGCTCGACGCTCGGCATCATCGGTGAGGGCGCCATAGGGCAGGCGACCGCGGCCATCGGCCGCGCCTTCGGCATGACGGTGCTGTTCGCCGATCATCCGCCGCCCAAGGTGGAAGGGGTGAGCTTCACGCCGCACGCGGAGGTACTCGCCCAATCGGACGTGATTTCGCTGCACTGTCCGCTCATGCCCTCGACCCGCAACCTGATCGACCTCGCCGCGTTTCGCAAAATGAAGCGCAGTGCCGTTCTCATCAACACCGCGCGCGGCGGTCTCGTGGACGAGAGCGCGCTCATTCAGGCACTCGACGAGGGCCTGATCGCGGGCGCAGGGTTCGATGTGCTCACGGTCGAGCCGCCCAAGAACGGACATCCTCTGCTCGATGTCCGGCGTCCGAATTTCATCCTGACCCCGCACATCGCGTGGGCCTCGGACGGCGCCATGCAGTTCCTCGCCGATCAATTGATCGATAATATCGACTCATGGGCCGCCGGTAAGCCGCAACACCTGGTCACTTGAAAAAACTCCTCTATCAATTCGATACGGACGCGCTGCCCGCGGTCTTCGACAACGTCGTGGGCTATGACGGCGGCGCCGAGCGGATCACCGCGTACGGCGGCGTGAACGCGGGCAACGTCGGCAGCCTCGTCGAAGGCGCCATCTTCACGCGCGCGCCCAAGGACAAGAAGAACACGGCGATTTTCATCGGCGGTGGAAACATGGCCGCGGGTCAGGCGCTGCTCGAGGCGGTGCAGGCCAAGTTTTTCGGCAAATTCCGTGTCTCCGTCATGTTCGATTGCAACGGCTCGAACACCACCGCCGCCGCGGCCGTCGCGTGGCTGGCGCATGGCCGCTCGCTCGCGGGCAAGCGCGCCGTGGTACTCGCCGGCACCGGACCCGTGGGGCAGCGTGCCGCGGCACTGCTGGCGAGCGAAGGCGCGGCCGTCGCCATCACGGGCCGCAAGCTCGACGTCGTGCAGGCCGCGGCGCAAGCCATCAAGTCGCGCTTCGGTGCCGAGATCCGGCCCATCGCGGCGACGAGCGCCGCCGAGCGCGGTCAGGCCGTCGAGGGGGCGCATATCGTGCTGGCCACCGGCGCCTCCGGGATCACGCTGCTCGAAGCCGCGCAGTGGCAATCGAGTCCGACGCTCGAGCTGGTCGCCGACGCCAATGCATCGCCGCCCGCGGGCATCGAAGGCGTCGCGATGACGGATCGCGGCACGCAAAGCCACGGCAAGATCCTGTTCGGCCCCTTGGGCTTCGGCGCGTTGAAGCTCGCCCTGCATCGCGCCTGCGTCGGGCGGCTGTTCGAGCAGAACGATCTCGTTCTCGACGCCGAGCAGATCTACGCCCAGGCCAAATCGATGGTGGGCTCATGATGACCCAGGGCTCCATCGACCGGTTTCTGGACCGCCTTGCAAGCAGCGATCCCACGCCGGGTGGCGGCAGCGCCGCGGCCATCATGGGCGCAATGGGCGCAGCCCTCGTATCCATGGTGTGCAACGTGTCCTTCGGCAAGAAAGGTTACGAGGCAGCCGAGCCGGAGCTCCGCGGGATCTTGGCGAAATCCGAAGCGCTGCGCAGTCGTCTGGCTGCCATGGTCGCCGAGGATGTCGTTGCGTTCGATAGCCTGATGGCCGCCTATAAGCTCCCCAAATCTTCGGACGGCGAGAAGTCCCGGCGCGCGGAGACCATTCAGTCGAGCCTCAAACGCGCGACGCTTGTGCCGCTCGATTGCGCGCGCGCCTGCTTCGAGGTCGTCCTGCTGGCGCGCCGCGCGGCGGACCTCGGCTACAAGCACGTCATCAGCGACGTGGGCGTCGGTGTCGCCGCCGCGGATGCGGCCCTGCGCAGCGCCGCGCTCAACGTGTTCATCAATGCCCCCTCCCTCAAAGACCGCGGCTTCGCCGACACGGCGGTCGAGGAAGTCGAGCGCCTCGTCGCGAACTCTGCCGCCGACTCATCGACCACCTACGCCGCGGTGCGCACCAAATTGGAGAGCTGACGATGGCGGGCGGCCGAATCGACGCGGAGCGCGCATTCACGCCCATCAACCTCGCCGTCATGACGATCTCGGACTCGCACGATGCGAGCACCGACTCTTCGGGCGATCTCCTTTCGGAGCGGATCGCTGCCGCGGGCCACGCCCTGAAGGCACGCGCCATCGTAGGCTTCGGCGAGGCGCTTATTCAGGCGCAGGCGCGCGCTTGGATCGAAGATCCCGGCATCGACATCATAGTGAGCAACGGCGGCACGGGACTGAAGCCGCACGAGGTCGCTCCCGAGGCATTTCGCCGGCTGTTCGAGCGCGAGCTCGAGGGCTTCATCGTGCTTTGGCATCTCGTCTCCTACGAGACGGTCGGCGTTTCCACCATGCAATCGCGCGCCTGTGCAGGCATCGCGGGCAACACGGTGATCTATGTGCTGCCGGGATCCAACGGTGCTTGCCGCGATGGCTGGGACAGGCTCATCAGCCTGCAGATAGACAGCCGCTACCGGCCGTGCTCGATCCTCGAGGCGCTGCCCAGGTTTCAAAAGCATCGCTGAAGGAAAGCACGCCGGCCGCGCGACTCACTTGACGAGAAGCACCGCGCTTTTGTGACGTTTCGCCGCTTTCGCGAGATCTCGATCGGCTGTTAACAGCGGCAGATTTTCGACGAGCGCCACCGCCAATGCAGACCATCCAGGGTGCGCAGCGAACTCTGCGGGGAGGCGAGCAGATTACGGGCGCTGAGGAGATGCTCGCTGGTCAAGGCGACGCGGCGATAAAATCCCTCCGCGACATGGGTACCGAAGAGGTCAAGAATGGTGCCCATCTCACGATCCGTCAGTTCTTTGAGCCGCCGCTTTCTCGACAACAGCGAGCAAAATTCGACTTCGCTCAGGAGGCTGATGACAGGTTTTGTGATTTGCCGCAACGCGGCTTCCGCCGCTTCACTCAAGGATTCGGGACAGTAATAGGCGCCGAGAAAGCTCGTGTCGATATAAGCCGTGTCACCGGGCATCACGTTCGTCGCGAAGCAATTTTACGGAGGCTGTCCCGGTTCGGCGGATTCGGTTTCGAAACTGCGCCAAAGACGGCAGGGCTTTCGGAGTCTTGGGCGCTGCGACGAGTTTCGCGATCGGCTTGCCTTGACGAGTGATCATGATTTCCTCGCCGGCCTCGGCTCGATCGATCAGAGCCGGAGGCTCTTGGCGAGCCTGCTTGATGCCGATGTGTTTCACGAATTCACCTCATAGGTGTACACCCATAGCCTACACCTATGAGGAATCCGGTCGATCCGGGACTGCCCCTGCCAGCTTCCGGAGGTCTATGGAAAAGCATCGGTAAAGCGGAGCGCCCAGGATCTAGTTCGGTCGTCGATGAGCGAACACCTCCACGAAAAGACGCCACGATGTGCCGTTGTCCATCGATGCCTCGGCCTTCCAATGGAAGGACAGCGGCGTTATCTCGGTAAACGTCCAGCGCGACAACGTGCCCGTGTCCGTGGTGCCCTCTTGCACAATGTCGTCTCCCTGCGGCCGGCCGATCTGCTGGCGATAGCTGTTGGTGGCGGGGTCCACCCAATAGATTCGCCAGGCGCCGAGGGCCGGATCATAGACTCGGATGGTCGTACCGTACCAGTTGCCGGCGACGGGCATCTCCGCAGCATGCGGGACACGGTCCTTTTGCCGGGGGATCATCCATACGTCCTGAATCGCGCGGCCCTCCAGAATCCAGTCAAAGTGAATTTCACCTTGGCCGTGATGAGGACCGCCCTCCGGCGTGTAGGTAACGACATCGGCATCCCAGTCGCCGATGAAACGTCCGTATAGTGCGAGCGCCTCGGCGCGATCGGCCGCGGGTCTGTCCGCGTGCAATACCGCCATCAAGCTGGATGATTTCCTGTTTGACATCAAAGCGTCCCCATTCATGCATGCCGATACGCAGAGGCCAAGTATCGCCACGGGCGCGGCGAGATACCTAAAGTCCAACATGGCTGCAACGGCCCCGTTTAAATTGCAGTCGAGTAAAAGCCACAGCCTGGTGGAAAGATAGGGGAATATTGCTACTCCTCGCGAACTTCGGGAAAATCGTGCGCATGGGCTCGCAAATATTCGATCGGCGCACACCTCCAATCGTAAAGGTGCCGCTGATTCTTCGTGCGATTGCGCGTGAACCGCAGTGGTCGCTGACCGAATATGTTTGCTCGGCCGGCCCCCATGATCGAATCTTTGAAGAACGACATGATCGGGTGTCGATAGCACTCGTGACTTCGGGCACGTTTCGATACCGCACGGACACGGGCGAAGGAATCTTATATCCGGGGGCCTTTCTCTTGGGCAACGCCGGCTCCTGTTATGAGTGCGGGCACGAGCACAGTCACGGAGACCGATGCTTGGCCCTGCAGATCGATCGCGAATTGTTCGGGGAGATTGCCTCGGGGGCTTCGGGCTCGGCTCGCTCAGACTTTCGCACCGCGATTCTGCCCGCGGTGTCCGAGCTGGCGTGCATCTCGGTTGCCCTTCAGCAGGCATCAACAGCGCAATCGCAGCTTGTCCTCGAGGAGGCAATCCTCACAGGGATCGCGACTGTGGTGGGCGTAGCCGGAACCAACCGCACACCGCCCCGCAGACCGAAACCGGCGGCGACCCGACGAATGGCGGCGGTATTTGATTATATCGATGACCGCTTGGGAAGAGACCTGAGCCTGAACGAGTTGTCCGCGCACGTGGCCATGAGCAAGTATCATTTTCTTCGGACCTTTAAGTACGCGAGCGGCATGACGCCGCACCAATATATTCTGGGTCGCCGGCTTGGCGCGGCCGCGTCGGCACTGCGCGCCACCAACAAGTCGGTCGCCCGCATCGCGCTCGACCACGGATTCGGCGATTCATCGACTTTCAATCATTTTTTTCGCCGAGCCATGGGTGCCACACCCACGGCGTATCGAAGGCCGGCTAGGAGGCCCTAGCAGAGTCGACGATCAGAATCGCCCGGAAATCGTTCACGTTGGTGAGCGTCGGACCGGTGATGACCGAGTCGCCGAGCGTCTGAAAAAACGTATGGCCGTCGTTGTCGGCCAGCATGTCCTTGGGACGGAGCCCTAAGCTCCAGGCCCGCGCCAGCGTATCAGGCGCGATCACGGCGCCTGCGATCTCCTCCTGGCCATCCACGCCGTCCGTGTCGCCCGCGATCGCGTAGATGCGCGCGTGACCGTCGAGCGCGACGGCCAGCGACAAGAGGAACTCGACGTTGCGTCCACCGCGCCCCTTGCCGCGCACGGTCACGGTCGTCTCCCCACCGGACAACAGCACGCAAGGCGCCGTGAAGGGCTGCGCGCGATCGGCGACTTGCGTCGCGATCCCGGCGAAAACCGAGCCCACATCGCGCGCCTCGCCCTCGATGGCGTCGCCTAGAATGTGCGGCGGGTAACCTGCGGAAACGGCGAGCGCGGCGGCCGCTTCGAGCGCCATCTGGGGAGTCGCGATCATGCGTACCTCGGCGCGAGCCAGGCGCGAATCGCCCGGCTTCACCGATTCCCCGCGGCCGCTCTCGAGTAAATCCCGCACCGCCGGGGGCACGTCGATCGCATAGCGCCGTAAAATACTCAAAGCGTCTTCACACGTGGTCGGATCCGCCACGGTGGGGCCCGACGCGATGTCGGTCGGCCGGTCGCCCGGCACGTCGGACATGAGCAGCGTCAGTACTCGCGCCGGGTGGCACGCTGCGCCGAGACGGCCGCCCTTGATGCTCGACAGATGACGGCGGACGCAATTGAATTCGCCGATCGTCGCGCCGGAGGCAAGCAGCGCGCGCCCCAGGGCTTGCTTGAGCTCCAGCGTCAGCCCGGGCGCCGGCAGCGGCAGGAGCGCGGAGCCGCCGCCGGAGATGAGGCATAGGACGAGATCGTCCGGCGTCAGACCCTGCACCAGGGCCAGCATGCGTTCGGCGGCCCGCATCCCGGCAGCGTCGGGCACCGGATGCGCGGCCTCGACGATCTCGATGCGGCTACACGGTACACCGTAGCCGTAGCGCGTCACGACCAACCCCGACAGCGGACCCGCCCAATGGTGCTCCACCGCCTGCGCCATGGCGGCGGACGCCTTGCCCGCGCCTAACACGATGAGCCGGCCGCGCGGGGGCTCGGGCAAGTGGGGGGGCACGCAAACCGCGGGCTGTGCCGAGGCGATGGCGGCATGGAACATCGCCGTGAGGAAATTCCGGGGCGAGGAATTCGCGGTCATCGGCTGCCCTCGGGCGGCACGCCGCACCTACAACACTGATTTCAGCAATCGGCCCATGTCGGCGGGATTGCGCGTAACTTTGATGCCGCACTCTTCCATGACCGCGAGCTTCTCCGCCGCCGTGCCTTTGCCTCCGGAAATGATCGCTCCCGCGTGACCCATGCGTTTGCCAGGCGGCGCCGTGACGCCGGCGATGAATCCGACCACGGGCTTTTTCATGTTCGATTTGATCCAGCGCGCGCAGTTCTCTTCGTCCTCGCCGCCGATCTCGCCGACCATGATGACCGCGTCCGTGTCCGGATCGTCGTTGAACATGCGCATCACGTCGACGTGCTTCAAGCCGTTCACGGGGTCTCCGCCGATGCCGACGGCGGTAGACTGGCCAAGCCCCTGCTCGATGAGCTGGCCCACCGCCTCGTAGGTCAAGGTGCCCGAGCGCGACACCACGCCGATACGGCCCTTCTTGTGGATGTGCCCCGGCATGATGCCGATCTTGATCTCGTCGGGCGTGATCACGCCCGGACAATTGGGTCCCACCAGGAGCGTCTTCTTGCCGCGCATGCGGTAACGCGTCGCGATCATGTCGCGCACCGGAATACCTTCCGTGATGCAGATGACGAGGTCGAGCTCGGCGTCCACCGCCTCATCGATGGCCGCCGCCGCGTACGGCGGCGGCACATAGATCACCGAGACGGTCGCGCCGGTCCGTTGCTTCGCCTCCTGCACGCCGCCGAAGATCGGAATGCCCTCGAAATTCTCGCCCGCCTTGCTGGGATTCACGCCGGCGACGAAACAGTTCTTGCCGTTGGCATAATCACGGCACAGCCGCGTGTGAAACGCGCCCGTCTTGCCCGTGATGCCCTGAGTCATCACTCGCGTGTTCTTGTCGATCAGAATGCTCATGCGAATCCCCTCACTTTCCCGCGACGGCGGCGACGATTTTCTGCGCCGCGTCGGCCATATTGTCGGCGGAGATGATCGGCAGTCCCGAGTCTTTGAGCATCTTTCGGCCGAGCTCCTCGTTCGTGCCTTTCATGCGCACCACCAGAGGCACACCGAGCTTCACCTCCCGGGCCGCCGCGATGACGCCTTCCGCGATGGTGTCGCAGCGCATGATGCCGCCGAAAATGTTGACCAGAATGCCCTTCACCTTGGGGTTCTTCAGCATGAGCTTGAACGCCTCGGTCACCTTCTGCGTGGTGGCCCCGCCGCCCACATCGAGAAAGTTGGCAGGCTCCGCGCCGAACAGCTTGATGACGTCCATGGTGGCCATGGCAAGACCCGCGCCGTTCACGAGACAGCCGATGTTGCCCGACAACGAGATGTACGACAGATCGAATTTCGATGCCTCGACCTCCGCCGCGTCTTCCTCGTCGAGATCGCGCATCGCGACGATGTCGGGGTGGCGGAACAAGGCGTTGTCGTCGAAGTTGAGCTTGGCATCGAGCGCGAGTACACGGCCGTCGCCGGTGAGGATCAGCGGATTGATCTCCGCGAGCGAGGCATCGCATTCGTAGAAGGCGCGGTACAGGCCCTGCATGAAGCGGCACGCCTCCGGGACCGAGGCCTCGGGCACGCCGATCTTGCGCGCGATGTCGTCTCCCTGAGAGTCGGTGAGTCCCGCGCTCGGATCGATGGGGGCTTTGTAGATTTTCTCCGGCGCGTGTGCCGCGACTTCCTCGATCTCCATTCCGCCCTCGGAGCTTGCGATCAAGGTCACGCGCTGGGTGCCGCGGTCGACGACCATGCCGACATAGAGCTCCTTGCGGATATCGGCGCCCTCCTCCACGAGCAGCCGATGAACGACCCGGCCCTCGGGACCTGTCTGATGCGTGACCAGGGTCATGCCTAAGATAGCGGAAGCATAATCGTGCACTTCCTCGAGCGACTTGGCGACCTTGACGCCGCCGCCTTTGCCCCGGCCGCCGGCGTGGATCTGCGCCTTGACGACCCACACCTTGCCGCCCAGCTCACGCGCGGCCGCGTCCGCGTCCGCGACCGAAAAGCACGGCACACCGCGCGGGGTCGCCACCCCGAATCTACGCAGGATCTCTTTGCCCTGATACTCATGAACGTTCATGACGATGGTCCTCGCGCGCGCAACGCGCGCCATTGAAAAAGAAAACTACGAAACGCCGCGACGGGCATTGCTCAAGGCGCCCCGGCTTGCGCCAGGCTCTGCTCGAGGAGCTTGGTCAAGGCGAACACGGCATCGAGGTGCGGCGTAGGCGTCTCGGTCATCCGGCCGAGCTCGATCACGGAGCCGAGCAGCGCGTCAGTCTCGAGCGGACGTCCCGCCTCGACGTCCTGCAGCATCGAAGTCTTGTGATGGCCGACGCGTTCGGCACCCGCGATGCGCTTCTCGATGGGTACTCGGAACGTGATACCGAGCTTCGTCGCAATGGCCTGGGCCTCGGTCATCATGGCACGCGCGAGCTCACGCGTGGGCGGATATTGACAGATGCCGGCGAGCGTCGCCCGCGACAACGCGCTGATCGGATTGAAAGTCATGTTGCCCCAGAGCTTGAGCCACATCTCGGCACGGATATCGGGCAGCACCGGCGATTGCATGCCGCCGCGGATGAAGCACTCCGACACTCGCTGGACGCGCTCGCTCTGCGATCCGTCCAGATCACCCACCGGGAATCGATTGCCCTCGATCTGCTTGATGACTCCGGGGGCGAGGAGCTCGCTCGCCGGGTACACCACGCAGCCGATGACCCGCTCGCAGGGAATATGCTTGACGATCACCCCGTGCGGATCGACGCTCGTCACCGTGCGCCCCTCGAGCGCGCCCCCATGCTTGTGGAAATACCAGAAGGGAATGCCGTTTTGCATCGGCACGACGACCGTGTGCGCCGCGAACAGCTGCGGCACGTTCGCGGCAACCGCCTCGACTTGATGCGCCTTCATGGCGAGCACCACGAGGTCCTGCGGCCCGGCAGCCGAATAATCAGAAGTGGCCTTGACCTCGCGCACGGCTTTCTCGGTGCCATCGCTCATCAGCACGCGGATGCCCTGCGTGTTGAGCGCCTCCAGAGTGGCGCCGCGCGCGAGGAACGTCACGTCCTCGCCGGCGTACGCGAGCTGCGCCCCGACGAATCCGCCGATCGCGCCGGCTCCTATGATCGCTATCTTCATCCGACTCATTCCCGCCCGGCGGAACGTTCAATGTTACAGCACCTTTGCCCGGCGCAGCGCACTGACTTCTTCGGGCAGGTAGCCGAGTTCCGCGAGCACCTCCTCGGTGTGCTCGCCGAGGAGCGGTGAGCGCCTGACCTCCGTCGGGCTGTCGCTCAGCTTGATGGGATTGCCCACGGTCAAGTACTTGCCGCGAGTCGGATGCTCGACCTCCACAACCGTGCCCGTCTTTCTGAGCGAGGGCTCGTGCGCCAGCTCCTGCATCGACAAGATCGGACCGCAGGGGATGTCGTGCTCGTTGAGCAGATTCATGGCCTCGAATTTCGTCTTGGTGGCGGTCCACGCCTCGACCGCCGCGAACACCTCGTTCAACCGCGGCAAGCGCGCATCCGCCGTGGCGAAATCGGGATCCGCAATCCACTGCTCGCGGCCGATTACCCGGCAGATTTCCTTCCACACGGGCGCCTGCGCGATGAAATAGAGATAAGCGTTCGGATCGGTTTGCCAGCCCTTGCATTTGACGATCGTGCCAGGCTGTCCTCCGCCGGAGGCGTTCGCCGAGCGCGGCACCGCGCTGCCGAATTGTCCGTGCGGGTACTGCGGATATTCCTTCATTACTTTCGTCCGCTCGAGCCGTTGCTGGTCGCGCAGCTTGACGCGGCACAGATTCAACACGCCGTCCTGCATCGCGGCCAAGACCCTTTGCCCGCGGCCCGTGGAGTTCCTCTGATAAAGGGCGGTCACAATGCCGAGCGCGAGATGGAGCCCCGTGCCGCTGTCGCCGATCTGTGCCCCCGTCACCAGCGGTGGGCCGTCGTCCGATCCCGTGGTCGAAGCCGCACCGCCCGCGCATTGCGCCACGTTCTCGTACACTTTGCAGTCCTCGTAAGGACCGGGACCGAAGCCCTTCACCGAGGCGACGATCATGCGCGGGTTGATTTCCTGGATGCGTTCCCAGGTGAATCCCATACGATCGAGCGCGCCCGGCGCGAAATTCTCCACGAGCACATCGCAGTGCCTGATCAGTTTCTCGAGAACCTTCTTGCCCTGCTCGCTCTTGGTGTCGAGCGTCACCGACCGCTTGTTGTGATTCAGCATCGTGAAATACAGGCTGTCGACTCCCGGAATATCGCGCAGCTGCTCGCGCGTCACATCGCCCACCCCGGCCTTCTCCACTTTTATCACGTCGGCGCCGAACCAGGCGAGCAGCTGCGTGCAGGTTGGCCCGGATTGCACGTGGGTGAAATCGAGAATACGTACTCCGTTCAGCGCTTTGTCCATATCGGGTCCCGTCAATCGTTGCTGAGGTTAAAGGTCTCACGGCTCTGCGCGACATGCAGCATGCGCATGGGCTTCAGCACGAGGAGCGCCAGGAATGCCGCGCTTACGTTGAGGCACATTGCGAGCGTAAATACGACGCTCCAGCCGAATGTCTGTGCGATGGCCGCCGCAGGGGCGACCAGCAGCGAGCCCACGCCCTTCGCGGTGTACAGCAAGCCCGCATTGGCGGCGGCGAACTTCGATCCGAAGATATCACCCTGCGTTGCCGGAAACAGGCTGAAGATCTCGCCGAACGCGCCGAAATAAAGCGCCGTCACCAGCACGAAAACGACCGGCCTCGTTCCGCACCGATTGAGCGTGAACAAAGCGGCCGCTCCGATCAAGAAGGCGAGCGCCATGGTGTGCTCTCGGCCCATGCGATCCGATAGCCAGCCGAAAAATGGCCGTCCCACGCCGTCGATTATGCGGTTGAGCGACAGGGCGAACACCAGCGCGGGCATCGTGAACCCGAGCAGCTTCACCGGAACGCTGTCGATTTTGAGATCCTTCGCGATCGGCGCCATGGACGCCGTCATGGTGAGGCCGCCCGCCGCGATCAGCACGAACATGAGGTAGAGCACGTAGAACACCGGACTCTTGAGCACCTCGCCCGGGGTATAGCCGTGGGCGGATTGGCTCGGCTTCGCCGCGGTGGCGAGCAGGTGCGGCGGGGGCGGCAACAGCAACCACGCGAGCGCGAACACGATGCCGCCCTGCACGAGTCCGAAGACCCAGAACGCTTGCTCGTAGCCGGCGGAGGCGATCACGTGCGAAATCGGCACGATGGTCAGAGCTGCGCCCGCGCCGAAGCCTGCCGCGGTCAAACCTGCCGCCACACCGCGTCTGCCCGGGAACCATTTGAGTGCGTTGCCGACGCAGGTTCCATAAACGCAGCCGGCGCCGACACCGCCGAGCATCGCAGCGACATACAGAACGGCGAGCGAGCCTGCGACCGAATTGATCATCCACGAAAGTCCCACCAGGATGCCCCCGCCGAGCACCACCCACTTGGGGCCGAAGCGATCGACGACATATCCTTCGACCGGAACGAGCGAGGTCTCGACCACCACGAACAGCGTGAACGCAACTTGAATGGCGCTGCGTCCCCAGTGGTACTTGGTATCGATGGGGTTGACGAAGAGCGTCCAGCCGTACTGGAGACTCGCCACACAGGCCATGCAAACGACGCCGATACCGAGCTGAACCCAGGGAATCTCCAAGCGTGAGCCGGCGACTCGCTTCGCAAGGTCATCGCGGGTCGCGTGCATAGCTTTTTCGCAAGACGCCGGCCCGCCCGGGTCTATCGCCAACCACTCATGCAGTCTGGTATACCATATATGAGGCTGTAACCGCACCGGGCATGTGATATATCTGCCGGGCGCGAAGCACACCCAGCCAGCGAGGCCTCGGGTACACATGAACAGCATTGCGAAATTGGTTCAGGGCGGCGCACCCTCGGCCCCCCTCACCTTGAGCCCGTTGAACCCGACAAGCCTGCGTGATCAGGCCTACGCGCTCCTGAAGAACGCGATCGCCGAATCCGACATCTACGATCCCGCCCAGGAGCTGCGCCTCGATGAGCGCCAGCTGACGGCGGCGCTCGGAGTCAGCCGCACGCCTATTCGCGAGGCGCTGTCGCTCCTCGAGCAAGAGGGCTTCATCAGAACCGTGCCCCGGCGCGGCATCTACATCGTTCGCAAGTCCAAACGCGAGATCATCGAAATGATCCAGATGTGGGCTGCGCTCGAATCAATGGCGGCGCGCCTCGCAACGCTGCGGGCGCCGCAGGAGGAGATCGCGAGGCTACGGCACCTCTTCGATGACTTTCAGGGCTCGCCGCCGGCCGAGCATCTGGACGAATACTCGGATGCAAACATCGCATTTCACACCGCGGTCATCGCGCTCGGCGGATCCCAGATGCTGGTCGAGGCGACCCGCAATCTCTTGATCCACGTGCGCGCCATCCGGCGCGCGACGATCGCGCAGGATAATCGTGCCGCCCGTTCGATCGTCGATCATTTGCGGATCATCGAAGCCCTGGAGCGGCGGGACACGGAATCAGCCGAGCGTCTTACCCGCCAGCACACTCTCGATCTCGCCGAGCACGTCGCGCGCTACTGCGATTTTCTGGAATAGCCGTCACTTTTCCGGCAGTGCACATAATCCACAATGACCGCGCTTGCCCGCGATGCCGGCAGGCGGAGATTTCGTGGTATGAAACAACATTCCGTTCCCCCGCAAGTCGGGATCGCGAACCCGGGCGGGACGACGCGCGGCGATCTGCCGGCGGAGTTTGCCGGATTGGCGCGGCTCGCACGCGGTATCGCGAGAACGTGCTCCGCATCCATCGTCCTCACCGGCGTCGGCGAGCTGTGGTGCGGATCCGAATCTGACCGGAGCTCATTGCCTGGACACGCGGATTGGCCGCTGCGCGCCGCGGCGGGCGAGGTGCTCGGTGCGCTCGCCGTCCACCACACCGCGAGGCTCGACCTATCGGACGAGCAGCAAGGCCTGCTCGCGGAACTCGCGCGCCAGTGCACGGCTTCGGCCCTGCTGCACGCTCGTATTGCCGAACTCGAGCTTTTGCATCGCGCGCAGGCGCCGTCTCCGCCCGCCACCGGCGCTCTGCCATATGAGGTGCTCGACAGCGCGCCGGCTGCTCTTTACTACGTCGATGCCGCACGCGGCGTCGACTATTGCAACGCCGAGTACCGCAGAATTTTCGGATTGCGCCCCGATCAGCGGCCCAACGAGTGGGCGCAAGGCCTGCATCCGGAGGATCTCGACCGTATCAAGCGGGGCTGGGCGGAATATGTTTCGCGGCCGCGTTCGATGGCGTTCGAGTACCGCGCGCGGCCGGATGGGGGAGCGGTGCGCTTCTACTCCGAGCACGTGCAGCCCTTGGGCGGCGAGGGCTACATCGGCACCATCAGCGATGTCACCGACCTCGTCACCGCCCGCAGCGACCTGCACAAGCAAAGCACCCTGCTCGAAGCCGTCATCAGCGACTTACCGGTGGGACTGCTGGCCTGCGACGTTTCCGGAATTATCACCCACTGCAACCGCGCGGCCGCGGCGCTCCACGGCATGCAGCCGGATGAGCTCGGCGCGTCGATCTCTGCCTCGTTGACGGCGGATATCTATCTCATGGACGGTGTCACAGCCCTCCCGGAGAAAGAGCGCCCCCTCGCTCGCGCGTTGCGCGGCGAGACCATCAGCAACTTGGAGCTCACCGTGGTTCCCGCCGAAGCCCCGCCGCGCACGACGCTGTCGAGTGCTCGCCGCCTGCTGGGTCCCGAAGACCAGGTCCTCGGCGCGGTGGCGGTGATCCAGGACACCACCGAGCGCAAGGCGCGCGAGATGGAGCTCGAGCGGGTGCATAAAGAGCTCGTCACGGCCTCGCGCGAGGCCGGCATGGCCGAAGTCGCGACCAACGTGCTGCACAACGTGGGAAACATCCTCAACAGCGTGAACATTTCGGCGAGTCTCGTGGCCGAGCGCTTGCGGCAATCGAAGGCCGCGGGTGTTTCGCGGCTCGCCGCCATGCTGGTCGAGCAAGGCGAGCGCGCCGGGCAGTTCATCGCCGAGGATGCGCGCGGCAAACGCGTGCCCGAATACCTGGCGGCCCTCGGCGCGCAACTTCAGAACGACCAGCGTGCGGCGCTCGAGGAACTCGCGTTGCTGCGTGAGAATCTCGAGCACATCAAGGATACGGTCAACATGCAGCAGAGCTATGCCAGGCTTTGCGGAGTTACCGAGACCATCGAGGTGGCCGATCTCGTCGAGGACAGCCTGCGCCTGAACGCGGGGGCGTTCGAACGCCATGGCGTCGCACTGTGTCGTGAATTCGTCCAAGTCCCCACCATCCAGGTCGATAAGCACAAGGTGCTGCAGATCCTCGTCAATCTCGTGCGCAACGCGAAGTATGCGTGCGACGACTCGGGCCGCTCCGATAAATTGATCACTTTGAAAATCGCGCCTCTGCGGGCAGGCGTGAGCATCACCGTCCAAGACAACGGTATCGGCATCCCCGCGCAGAACCTGCCGCGGCTGTTTCAGCACGGATTCACGACCCGGGCGTCCGGCCACGGTTTCGGACTGCATAGCGGCGCCATCGCCGCGCAGGAGCTCGGCGGCGCACTGCGCGCCGAAAGCGAAGGTGAAGGGCGCGGTTCCGCCTTCACCCTGGAGCTGCCGCTCTCGCCTCCTATCCGCGCCCCTAAGCCCTAAGCGGCGATATCGGCCTTGTCCTACACGGTCGAAGGGCCCTGCCCCGACGGGGTTCCTACGCTTCCCCCTGTAGAGTTCTCATGAGAACTCAAACTAACGATGTGGGCCTGCAAAGGCGCGTCTCTCCCCGATGCAAGCGGCGAGAGAGAACTCGGAGACTAAAATGCTCAAGACCTGGCGATCCCTCGTTCCCGCCCTATTCCTGTTCTTGCTGCCTGCTGTCGGCTCGGCGCAGTTCGGCATCAGCCTGAATGTCAACGTGAACGTCGCCCCGCCGGAATTGCCGGTCTACGAGCAGCCCCCGCTCCCGGCGGTGGGCTACATGTTCGTCCCCGGCTATTGGTTCTGGGACGGCGATGCCGGCGACTACGTTTGGATCCCCGGCACCTGGGTGCAGCCCCCCCAGCCGGGCTACCTGTGGACGCCCGGCTACTGGGGTTACGAAAGCGGCGCTTACCTCTGGCATGGAGGCTATTGGGGCCAGACGGTCGGCTTCTACGGCGGCGTGAACTATGGGTTCGGCTACACCGGCGGCGGCTACGAAGGCGGCTACTGGCGCGGCGGACAGCTCTTTTACAACACCGCCGTCGTCAACGTCGGCACCACCCACGTCACGAACGTCTACGTCAAAAACGTAACCATCAATAACACGACCGTGAACCGAGTGAGCTTCAACGGGCCCGGCGGCGCTCAGGCACGAGCGACTTCCGAGCAGTTGGCGGCCGAAAAACAGCCCCATCTCCCGCCCTCATCCGCGCAGGTGCGGCAGGCGACCGCCGCGCGCAGCAATCCCGAGCTGCGGGCCAAGGCGAATGGCGGCCATCCGACCGTCGCGGCATCCGCCAAGCCAGGCGTGTTCACGGGGGCTGGAGTAGTTCACGCGAGCGGCGCACCCGCTCATCCGGCCGCGGCCGCCGAGCATCCTGCGGCGAACGTGCATCCTGCGACGGCGGCGCACCCCGCGACGGCGTCGCATCCCGCCGAGCACTCTGCGGTGAACCGGCCGCCTGTAACGCACCCGGCCCCTCGGCCGGCGGCGCCTGTCCATCCGGCCGCTCCCGCACATCCGGCCGCTCCCGCACATCCGGCGGAGGAGCACCCGGCCGCCGCACCGGAGGAACGCAGAGCGCCGGAGCCCGAGGCCCGCCCGGCCCCTGCGCCGAGGTCCGCTCCGGCACCGAAACCTGAGTCGAAACCTGAGCCGAAGGCCGAGCCGCGCCAGGAACCCCGCGGCTGATAGTGCCGCTCGATGTGCACCGCTCGGAGGCGTATGATTTTTGGATGATTGAAATCAATCACGACTCGACTGCACATCGCTTCACGACCACCGTGGATGGTCAGCGCGCCGTGCTCGATTACACGCTCGCCGCCGACGTCATGACCATCACCCACACGTTCGTGCCCGGCCCCATCGAGGGCCGCGGTATCGCTGCCCAGTTGACGCGCAAGGCGCTCGATGCGGCACGTGAGCACGGCTGGCGCGTGGTACCTGCGTGCTCGTATGCAGCCGACTACCTCGCACGGCACCCGCTCGATGAGCAAGGGCGCAAGCAGCACGAAAGCGATCTGCTCGATGAGGCGCTCGACGAATCTTTTCCGGCGAGCGACCCGCCTGCCGTGGGCAACAGCTCCTAAAGAGCCGAAAAATCCAGATCTTTGCTAGCTGACCGGGAGTTTTTCCCGACGCGATCCGGGATTGATTCCCGATGCCGGAAAAAATTTCGACATCGTGCGGAATTCTTCTGGACGAGCTCTTCACCGCCTCCCTACACTTGATCTTGCTTTGATGCAGGGATGACCGTGAGTGCGGTCGGTGTGCGTAAATCGCGAATGATCGATCGCGGCCGAAATGCCGGTCGCCACATGCTTCCCCTGGCGTATGAATTGAGGGGGGAGAACCGTTGACATACTCGAAGCCAACTCGCCGGTTGGCCGTGCTGATCTGCTGCATGGCCGGCGCATCGACGGATCTCGCTCGGGCAGCCGACTCCTCGGGACCGTCGCCGAGCAATCCCGCGACTGCCAGCGAGCTTCCGCAGGTCACCGTCATCGCGAACACGCCGCTCGAGGGCTTGGGCCTGCCGCTCAATCAGATACCGGCGAATGTGCAGACCGCCAACAGCAAGGACATGGAGAATCAGCAGACGCTCGGGATCGCGGACTATCTCAACAACAACTTCAGCGGCATCAACGTGAGCGAGAGTGCGGACAACCCGTTCCAGCTCGACATCAACTATCACGGCTTCACGGCATCACCCCTGCTCGGAACGCCGGAAGGCTTGTCGATCTACGTGGATGGCGTGCGCGTGAACGAGTCGTTCGGCGACACGGTGAATTGGGACTTGATCCCGCAGAACGCCGTCTCCACCGTCACTCTGATGTCGGGCTCGAATCCCGTGTTTGGCCTCAATACGCTGGGCGGCGCGCTGTCGCTGCGCACGAAGAGCGGACACGATGATCCCGGCACCGAGCTCGAGGCGTACGGCGGCTCATTCGGGCGCCGCTCGTTCGAGGGCGAAACCGGCGGTGAGTTCGGCAATTTCGACTACTTTTTCGCCGCGACGTATTTCGATGAGGACGGCTGGCGCGAGAACTCGCCGAGCCGGGTCTATCAGGCCTTCGGCAAGGTGGGCTGGCAGAACGACAAGACGGACTTCGATCTGAGCTATACATACGCCGATACCAGCCTGTATGGCAACGGCGCGACGCCGACCAGCATGCTCGATTACAACTACCAGTCGAGCTATACGCCGGACTACACCGCGAACCTCATGAGCTTCGTGAATCTCACGGGCACGCAGTTCCTCACCGACAAGCTCTTGCTGTCGGGGAACGTGTTCTATCGGCACCTGATCACGAATGCCGTCAACGGCAATACCAACGACAGCTACCTCGACGATGGCTATGGCGGTCCGCCGCTCGATTGCGCGGCCCCGGGCACGAGTCTCGCCGCGCTTACCTACTGCACGCCGGGCCAGAATGCGACCTCACAACTGGTGCAAAACACGAAGGGCGTGGGGCTGCAGCTCACCGACTCGCAGGACGTGCTCGCGTGGTCGAATCAGACGACCCTAGGCGCGGACTTCACCGATTCGGACGATTCGTTCGCGCAGCAATATCAGTACGGCGGCCTGACGGCGGACAGGCTGCTCATCTATACCGCGAGTCCCTACAACAACCAGACGGTGATCTCGCTCAGCGGTCAAAACAAGATCTATGGCGCGTATCTTACCGATACGCTCTCACCCAGCAAACTGCTGCATCTCACCTTGTCGGTGCGCTACAACGAGAGCACCGAGACCCTGTACGGCTACAGCATCGACACCGACATCGGCGATTTCGGCAATGGCTTCAATGCGCCGACCGCTCTTTCCGGCGATCACACTTTCAGCCACGTCAATCCCGCCTTCGGGTTCACGGTAACGCCGACCGATACGCTTACCTTCTACGCCGACTTCAACGAGGCGAGCCGCGCACCGACCGTGATCGAGCTCGGCTGTGCCAATCCGCAGGCGCCGTGCGGTTTGCCGAACGACTTCGCGAGCGATCCGGACCTCAAGCAAGTGATCGCGCGCACCTTCGAGGTGGGCGTGCGCGGGAACCTTGCCGATCAACGCCTCGACTGGAGCGCGGATGTCTTCCACACCGTCAATCAGAACGATATTCAATTCGTCGCGACCGCGACCAACGCGGGATATTTCGACAACGTCGGCAATACCCGGCGGCAGGGTCTGGACCTCTCGCTCGGAGGCAAGGAGGGGCCGCTCAAATGGCATGTGGCCTACAGTTACGTCGACGCAACCTTCCAGTCCACCTTTCAGGTCAACGCCGAGTCGAACAGCAGCGCCGATGCGAACGGCAACATCCTGGTGCAGCCGGGCGATCGGATACCGCTCATTCCGAAGAACACAGGCAGGCTGATACTCGACTACGAGATCACGCCGCAACTGGACTTCGGCGGTAATTTGATCGCGACGTCCGGCTCGTACTTGCACGGCAATGAGAACAACGCAAATCAAGCCGGCGGCACGAACGGCGAAGGTGCCTATGTCGCCGGAAGCGGCTGGATCCCCGGCTATGCGATCGTCAATCTGCAGGGCACGTATCGCGTCTCGAAGCGTCTGGAACTCTTTGCGCGCCTCGGCAACCTGTTCGACAAGCGCTACGCGACCGCGGGATTCCTGACCAGCAACTCGTTCAATCCCAATGGCTCGCTGATCGTCAACCCTGACAACTGGCCGAACGAGAATGCCGTCTCGCCCGGTGCACCGCGGGCGGTCTGGGGTGGCATTCGCGTGCGTCTCGAGTGAGTCGCGGGTGACGCAACCGCCCCTGCCGCGACCGAGGAAGCCGGCTATTTCGGCAGCATCGGGCGCCCTTCGTGCGCGACCAGCAGATCATGCATGTCGTTGGCATGCTCCTCTTCGACCGCGAGAATGCGTTCCATCATCAAACGCGTGCTCGGATCTTTCGTGCCGAAGTAACGCGCCAGCTCCCGGTAATGCTCGACCGCGATCCGCTCGGCGATCAAGTTCTCTCTGATCATATCGACCAGATTGTCCGCGTTCCCGTACTCGGACGCGGATCGGCTCGCGAGGCCCTCGGGATTCATGTTGGGCCGCCCACCGAGCTGATTGATGCGCTCGGCGACTTCCATCGCGTGCTCCTGCTCCTCCTTGGCGTGCTCTTGAAATTCCGCCTTGACCCCTTCGCTCGAAATGCCCGTGGCGGCGACGGCGTGCATGGTGTAGCGGAGCACGCAGACGATTTCGGTGGCAAGCACCGATTGTAAGATCTCGATGGTCTTGTGGACGTCGCCTTCGTAGCTCGGGGTCACTCCGCCCTCGGAGAGGTGCTTGCGTGCTCGGTCGCGCAGCGTCTTGATGTCGGTGAGGAACGGCTGCGTATTGCCGTTCTGCTTCTTATCGGGCGTGGCGCGCGTTTCCATTTTGGTGCTCCTGCTGGAAGGTAGATTGAACTGGAGAATCTATACCATCGCCGCGTCGCGCCAGATTGTACGAAACGGGGGACCTGCGTAGGAATCACTGGTGTTGCGCTGTCAGCGACGCCCGACATCGCTCTCCAGCGCGGCCTTCAACCCCGCCACCAGCGGGCCGAGCTTCGGCGGATCGGCCTCGAAGGTGGGCGTGATGCCGCGCTCCGCGAGCGCCCGCGAGCACACGGGGCCGATCGAGGCGACGATGAGCCCGCGCAGCAACGCGGGCAGCGCGGCGGCGCGCGCTCCGCGCTCCGCGACCGCGAACAGGTGCCGCACCTGCACTGCGCTCGTGAACACCACCGCATCCACAGCCGAGCGCTCGAGCGCATCGATCAGGCGCTCGAGCGGACCGGTATCCTCGGGCAGCGCCCAGCGATAGGTGGCGATTTCCTGCACCGCGGCGCCGCGCGCGGTGAGCGCCTCGCACAGCCGCAGATTTGCCTCCCCGTAACGTTGCACCACGACCCGGGCGCCCGCCAAGGGGGTCGCGGCGATCGCCCCCATCACGGTCTCGCTGGTGAAGGGGGAAGCCGCACGGATGTCGATGCGCACGCCGCGCGCGTTCAGCTCTCCCACAGGCTTCGGGCCGCGTACGACGACCGTCGCCCGCTCCAGCAGCCCGAGAAGCTGCGCGGTCGAACCGAGCGAATCGGTGACCCGGAACAGCGCCCGCGTCCCTACTCCGGTCTGAAAAATCATCATCTGGAATGGGTGCGCGGTCCAGCCCTGCAACAGCACCCCGACCGCCGCCGGATCGACGTCGGGCACCTCTTCCAGCGCCGGTGCCAGCAGCGTCACGGGGCCGTGACGCGAGATCAGCTCCGCAAGGTGCGCGCCCGTGCGCGCCTCGAGAATCGCGACGGTCTTGGGTTGCGCCGGCGTGGTCATGTTCCCAAGCCTAGCCGCCGATGAGGCCGGCCGTCACGTTGATTGCAAAGCCGAGGATCGAGGCGTTGAACAAAAAGGAGACGACTTCGTGCATGAGGACCACCCGGCGCACGTTGCTGCGCCGCGTAAAAATGTCGGCCGTCTGACAGGCCGCGGCGATGGTGAACGAGAAATAGGCGAAATCCCAGAATATCGGCATCTCCGTATCCGGGAACGACAGGGGTCGCTCGCTTTTCGAGCAACTGTAATAGAGGTCCGCATAGTGCGTCGTGAACATCGCGGGCACGAGCAGCCACGAGTCCGCCAGCGTGGCCGCGGCGAGCACGAAGTGCCACGTGCGCTCGCCTCCCTCGGCGTGCCGCAAGGTCGCGAGCGGTTGGATGATCGCGACGAGGCTCGCGAGCGCCGCTATGACGACCACCGCCAGGATCACCGGTCCGGACTCGTCCTCCTCGATGTACCGGGAGCAGATCTGCTCCGCGGAAAGTCCGCTCATCCACATCCACAGGAGCCCTAAGAACGCGGTGACGCCGCAATCCCAAGCCACGAGTACGCGCGTGACCGGCAACCAGCCCGTAGGCAGCGCGAAAAACACGCCGACGCCGAGGGTGACGCCTATCCAGATCCTCGCGTGATTGCGCAGCAGGCCCTGCATGCGGCCTAAAGGCGCGAGAGGTCCCAGCCCCCGCCGAGCGCCTCGATCAGGGATACGTCCGCGACCAGTTGGTTTTGCTGCATGGTGAGCAGAGATTCCTGATCGGCGATCAACGCCTGAATGTCCGTGATCACCGTAGTGTAGCTCACCGTGCCCGCGTTGAATTGATTGAGAGCCACGTCCGCCGCGATCTGCGCGTGCTCGACCGCCCGTTGCCCGAATTCGGCCGAGCGCTCGAGCACGCGCAGCGCGAGCAGCTGATCTTCCACCGATTGGAAGGTGGTGAGGACGGTCTGGCGGTAATTGGCCACGGACTGATCGTACGTCGCGCGCGCCTGTGCCACCGCGGCCACCTGCTCCCCGCCCTGGAACAGAACGTCGCTCGCCGTGCCCGCCGTGGACCAGATGCGGTTGCCGGAGTTGATCAGCGTGGACAGCGGGTTGCCGGCATACCCGCCGAGCGCCTGCAGACTGATGGTCGGAAAATAAGCGCCGATCGCGACGCCGATGAGTGCGCTCTCCTCCTGCATCTGGCGCTCGGCGGCCGCAACACTCGGGTTCCGCTCGAGGATTTCCGAGGGCACCGACGGCGGCACCTCCGGCACTTTCGAGGCGAGCGGCGCCTCCTCGATGGCGAGCTCCGAGGGCAGGTGGCCGGTCAACATGGCGATCGCGTGCTCGTACGTCCCTCTTTGCTGCTCCACGGCGATGAGTTGCGACTGAGTGGCCTCGAGCGAGGACTCGGCGGCCGCCACATCGCCATTGGTCGCGGTGCCCGACTGAAACATGTTCCGCGCGATCTCGAGCGCGCGCTGGTCGAGCCCGACGGCGCGTTTGAGCAGCGCACGCAGCGAATCGGTGGCGCGCAGATCGAAATAATCCGTGGCGAGCGTCGCCTGCGCCGACAGCTCGGCGTTCGCGAGATTGGCCTCGCTCACTTGCACCCCGGCCTTGCGGCTCTCGATCTGGCGGCGGATCGTCCCCCAGATATCGGGTTGCCAGCTCGCCAGCCCCTGCAGCGTAAATTCCGTATGCGTGCTGCCTCCGACGCCGCTCCCCACCGCGCTCGATACGGCTGCGGTGCCGCCGCCGCCGCCGCCCCGCTGACCGCTGAAGCTCGCGGTGATGGTGGGGAAGAGCTGCGCTTGCGCCTCTTTGAGCAGTGCGACGGCCTGTCGATATTGCGCCTCGAACTGCTTGATGTTCTGATTTGAGATGTTCACCTGGCGCTCGAGCCGGTCGAGCTCGGGATCCTCGAAGATCGCCCACCACTCGCCGCGGCGCTTGTCGTCTTCAGGCGTGGCGATTTTCCACCCCGGGGGCAGCTCTTTATAGGCGCTCGGCACGGGCGCAGCGGGGCGGTGATAGTTAGGCCCCACCGCGCAGGCGGTGAGCGCGAGCGCGGCGATGGGTGCCCATCGCGACATGCGCCACCCGCACGCGCGCGGTGCGCGACGGCAGACGGTCATCGCTCTCATGCGGGAGCCTCGGCAGGTTCGGCGTCCGACCAGCCCTTCGGCCAGCGCCGTTTGAGCCAGATCTGGAAGCGGTCGAGATATACGTACAGCACGGGCGTCGTGTAGAGCGTCAAGATCTGGCTCACGATGAGGCCGCCGACGATGGAAATGCCCAGCGGCCGGCGCAGCTCCGCACCGTTCCCGTAGCTGAGCGCGAGCGGGACGGCGCCGAGCAATGCGGCTAGCGTCGTCATCATGATCGGCCGGAACCGCAGCAGGCACGCCTGGTAGATCGCCTCGCGCGGCGCGAGCCCCAACGTGCGCTCGGCGTGAATGGCGAAGTCGATCATCATGATGGCGTTCTTCTTCACGATGCCGATGAGCAGGATCACACCGATCAGCGCGATGATGCTGAACTCGGTGTGCCAGAGCATGAGCGCGAGCACGGCGCCGACACCCGCCGACGGCAACGTCGAGATGATGGTGATCGGATGCACGTAGCTCTCGTAGAGCACACCGAGCACGATGTACACCGCCAGCAGAGCCGCCGCGATGAGGAGCGGTTCGCTGGAGAGCGACTGCTGGAAGGTGCCGGCGGTGCCTGCGAACGTACCGTGGATCGAGGTCGGCATGTGGATGTCTTGAATGGCTTGGTTCACCGCCCGCGTGGCATCGCTCAAGGACATGTCGGGCTGCAGGTTGAACGAGAGCGTCGTGGAGGCGAACAAGCCGTGGTGATTGACTGCGAGCCGCGTGGTGCCCGCGGAGTGTCGGCTGACCGCCATCAAGGGAACCATGGTCTCCTTGCTCGCGCTCACGGCCGCGCCGCTCGACACCGCGCCGCGGCCGGTATTGGCGATTGCATTCGTCAACGCATTTTGCACCGAATTGCTGGCACCCGCCGTCGCGGCGGCGGCCGTCGTGCCGGCGGCGGCGGTGCCCGTCGCGCCGAGCGCGCTGCCGCCGCTCGTGCCCGCACCCGGACTCGTGCTGCCCGCGCTCGTGCCGGCGCTGCTCGTGGAGGTCGTCGCGGCGATGCCGCCGCTGCCGCTTCCGCCGATGGCCGTGGTCGAGGTGCTACCGCCGCCCGCCGTCAGCAGGTTGGAGGTCTGCGTGCCGGTCGCCGCACCGCCCGAGGTGCTCACGTAAATGTCGTCGAGGGATTGTGGGCTCTGCCAGTAGCGCGGTGCGACTTCCATGATCACGTGGTATTGGTTGAGCGCATTGTAGATGGTGGACACCTGGCGCTGGCCGAACGCATCGTAAAGCGTGCTGTCGAGCTCGCTCACGGTGAGCCCGAGCCGCGCCGCGGTGGCACGGTCGTAGGTCACATCCGTCTCGAGGCCTTTTTGCTGCTGATCGGAATTGACGTCCGCGATCACCGGGCTCATCTGCAGCGCCGCGAGGAGCTTCGGCCCCCATTCGTTCAAATCGCTCACCTGGTCCGCTTGCAGCGTGAACTGATACTGCGCATTCGCCTGCCGCGCGCCCACGCGGATGTCTTGGATGGTTTGCAGGTACAGGCGTGCCCCCGAGAACTGCGCGAGCTGCGGACGCAGACGCGCGATCACCTCGTCCGAGGAAAGCTTGCGCACCGAGAGCGGCTTCAGCAGCACGTAAATCGACGCACTATTGGTCTGCGATCCGCCGCCGCCGCTCCCCGCACCGGTGTAGCCCGCGACGCTCTCGACCGCCGGGTCCGCGCGCACGATGTCCATCAGGCGCACGAGCTTGTCCTTCATCAGCTGAAAGGAAATGCTCTGGTCGGCCATGATGCCGCCCTGAAGAAGTCCCGTGTCCTCCTGCGGAAAGAATCCTTTGGGGATCACATTGAACAGCAGCACGTTGAGCCCGATGGTCGCGAGCAGCGCGAGCATCACCAGCCGGCCGTGTCGGAGCGCCCACGAGAGGGTGCGCTCGTACCAGCCGAGCGCGCGATCGAGAAAGCTGCGGCGCGATCGGCGCCCGTGCTCCGGAGCCTTAAGGATCCACGCGCACATCATGGGAGTCGTGGTGAGCGAGATCACCATGGAAATGGCGATCGCCAGGGACAACGTCGCGGTGAACTCGCGGAACAGCCGCCCCACGATTCCGCCCATGAGCAAAATGGGGATGAACACCGCCACGAGCGAGATGCTGATCGAGATCACCGTGAAGCCCACCTCTTTGGCCCCACGGAGCGCCGCTTCGTGGCGCGGCACGCCGGCCTCGACGTGGCGCGAGATGTTCTCGAGCACCACGATCGCATCGTCGACGACGAACCCGGTGGCGATGGTGAGCGCCATCAGCGAGAGATTGTCGAGGCTGAATCCGAGGAGATACATGCCGCTGAACGTGCCGATGAGGGATATGGGCACGACCACCGCCGGCACCAGCGCGGCACGCACGTCGCCCAAGGCGAGAAATACCACGAACGTCACCAGCCCCACCGCGAGCAGCAGCGTCCACTTGGTGTCCTCCAGCGATGCGCGGATGGTGCCGCTGCGATCCGACACGATGGTGAGGTTGACATCGCTCGGCAGCGCCGCCTGCAGCTGCGGCAGCTCCGCCTTCACTTGATCGACGGTATCGATGATGTTGGCGCCGGGCTGGCGCGACAGGATCACGAGCACGGAAGGCTGGCCGTTCGCCTGCCCCTCGTTGCGCAAGTCCTGCACCGAGTCCTCGACATCGGCGACATCGGCGAGCTGCACCGCGGAACCCTTGCGATAGGCGATGACCAGCGGGCGGTATTCGCTCGCGCGGCTTGCCTGATCGTTGGTGTAGAGCTGATAGCGATGCGCGCCCTCCTCAATCGCCCCTTTCGGACTGTTCGCATTGGCGGACGCGAGCGCGGCCCGCACGTCCTCGAGGCCGATGCCGTAGTGGAACATCGCGGTCGGATTCAACTCGACGCGCACCGCCGGCAGGGTCGCACCGCCGATCGTGACCTGCCCGATCCCGTCGAGCTGCGAGAGGCGCTGCTGCAGGATGTTGCTGGCCGCATCGTAGAGCTGGCCGCGGGTCAACGTCTTTGAGGTGAGCGCGATGATCATCAGCGGCGCATCGGCCGGGTTCACCTTGCGGTAAGTCGGGTTGCTCGAAAGGCTGGTGGAGACATCCGCGGCCGCCGCGTTGATCGCGGCCTGGACGTCGCGCGCGGCGCCGTTGATGTCGCGGTCTAAGTCGAACTGCAGGGTGATGCGGGTCTGTCCGGTGGAGCTCTGCGAGGTGATCTCGGTGACGTCGGCGATCTCGCCCAGATACCGCTCGAGCGGCTCGGCGACGCTGGTGGAGACCGTCTCGGGATCCGCCCCGGGGAGCGATGCCGACACCGAGATAGTTGGATAGTCGACCTGTGGGAGCGGCGAGACGGGCAAGCGCAAGTAGGCGAACGCGCCCGCGAGCGCGACGCCCACGGTCAGCAGCGTGGTCGCCACCGGGCGCTCGATGAAAATCCGCGAAAGATTCATGCCGGTGCCCGATCCTCGCGCCCGCCGAGCGGGCCCGCACCGGACCGGCGGCGGCGCGCGACCGCCATACGATCGAAGGCGAGATAGATGACCGGCGTCGTGAACAGCGTCAAGAGCTGACTCACGATCAAGCCGCCCACGATCGCTATGCCGAGCGGACGGCGCAGCTCCGATCCCGCGCCGTAGCTCAACATCAGCGGCAGCGCGCCGAGCAGCGCCGCCATCGTCGTCATCAGGATGGGACGAAACCGCAGGAGCGATGCCTGGGTGATCGCCTCGCGCGGCCCGAGGCCGCCCTTGCGCTGCGCGTCGAGCGCAAAATCGATCATCATGATGGCGTTTTTCTTGACAATGCCGATCAGCAGGATGATGCCGATGATGCCGAGCACGTCGAGATCGTGGCCCGCCAGCATGAGCGCGACCATGGCGCCGATGCCCGCCGACGGAAGAGTCGAGAGAATCGTGATCGGATGTATGAAGCTCTCGTAGAGCACGCCGAGCACGATGTACATCGTGATCACCGAGGCCGCGAGCAGCAGCGCCTGATTGGTGAGCACATGCTGAAACGCTGCCGCAGTGCCCTGGAATGCGGTGACGAATTTACCGGGCAGCTTGATGTCCTGTTCGGCTTTGCGGATGGCGTCGACCGCGCCGCCGAGCGAGGCGCCCGGGGCAAGATTGAACGAGATGGTGGTCGCGGGAAACTGTCCCAAGTGCGTGATCTGTAGAGGCCCGGCACGCTGGTTGACGCTGACCACCGCCGCGAGCGGCACCTGGCCGTTGTTCGAGGACGCGGACGACGGCAGGTAGAGCTCCGACAGTCCGGCGAGCGAGAGCTGAATGGCCGGGTCCGCCTCGAGGATGACGCGGTATTGATTCGATTGCGAGTAGATGGTCGACACGATGCGTTGTCCGAACGAATCGTAGAGTACGTTGTCCACGGTCGCCGGCGTGATGCCGAAGCGCGCGGCCGTGGCGCGGTCGATCACGAGGTCGGTGGCCGTCCCCTGCTGCTCTAAGTCGCTGGCGACGTCCGCGAGTTCGGGGAGCGAGGCGAGCTTTTGCATGAGCGGCGGGATCCAGGCGGCGAAATCGTTGTTGTCCGTGCTCTCCACCACGAATTGGTACTGCGTGCGGCTCACGGCCGAATCGATGGTGATGTCCTGCAGCGGCTGCATGTAGAGCGTGATGCCGACGACTCCCGCCGTCTCGCGCGTGAGCCTGCGGATGATCTCGCTCGCGCTTGCGTTGCGCTCGCTGTGGGGCTTCAAGTTGATGAGGAAGCGGCCGCTGTTCAAAGTCGAGTTTGTGCCGTCGACGCCGATGAACGAGCTTAGGCTTTGCACGTCCGGGTCCTTGAGTATCGCGGCGGCGAGCGCCTGCTGGCGCTCCGCCATCGCGGGATAAGAAATGGTCTGCGCAGCCTCCGAGATGCCCTGGATCTCCCCGGTATCCTGCACGGGGAAGAACCCCTTCGGGATGAACACGTAAAGCACCAGCGTGACCAGCAAGGTCAACCCGGCGACCACGAGCGTGAGGCCCTGCCGGTCGAGCACCCAGGTCAACGCCAGCTCATAGCGGCCGATGATCCGCTGAAAGCCGCGTTCGGCGCGCAGATCCCACGCGCCGCGGGCCGATTGCGGCCGGTGATGCAGCAGCCGGGCGCACAGCATGGGCACGAGCGTGAGCGACACCACGGCGGAGATCACGATGGTCACGGCCAGCGTGATGGCGAACTCATGGAACAGCCGGCCGACGATCTCCCCCATGAAGAGAAGCGGAATCAGCGCGGCGATCAGCGACACCGTGAGCGAGATGATGGTGAAGCCGATCTGCTGGGACCCCTTGAGCGCGGCAGCAAGCGGCGCATCGCCCGCCTCGACGTAACGGGCGATGTTCTCGATCATCACGATGGCATCGTCCACGACGAAGCCCGTGGAGATGGTGAGCGCCATGAGCGACAGGTTGTCGAGGCTGTAGTTCAACAGATACATCACGCCGAACGTGCCGACCAGCGACAACGGCACCGACAGGCTCGGAATAATGGTCGCCGGCGCATTGCGCAGGAACACGAAAATCACCAGCACGACGAGAATCACGGCGAGCACGAGCTCGAACTCGACGTCCGCGACCGAGGCGCGGATGGTCTGGGTGCGGTCGCTCAGCACGCTGATGTCGAGCACCGGCGGCATGTCCGCCTTCACTTGCGGCAGCAGTCGCTTGACCGCATTCGCGACCTGGATCACGTTGGCGCCCGGCTGGCGCTGGATGTTCAGGATGAGCGCCTGAGTTCCGTTCGCCCAAGCCGCAAGTTTGTTGTTCTCCGGGGCCATGATCACGTTGGCCACATCCGACATGTGCACCGGCGATCCGTTGCTGTAGGCGACGATGATGTCCCGATAGCCCTGGATGTCGGTGATCTGATCGTTGGCGTTCAGCGACGAGGATTGCGACGGCCCGTCGAAGCTCCCCTTGGGCGAGTTGCCGTTCGCGTTCGAGATGGTGGTGCGCAGATCATCGATGTTGAGCCCGTATTTCGCGAGCGCGCGCGGATTGAACTGGATGCGCACCGCCGGCCGCTGCCCGCCCGAGATGCTGACGACGCCCACGCCCGGGAGCTGGGAGATCTTCTGCGCGAGCCGCGTGAAAGACAGATCCTCCACATCGATGAGCTTCAGCGTCTCGGAGGTCACGGCCAGCGTCATGATGGGCGCATCGGCCGGGTTGAACTTCGCATAGGTGGGCGGCGTCGGCAAATCGTTCGGCAACACGCTCCCCGCCGCATTGATGGCGGCCTGCACCTCCTGCTCCGCGACATCGAGTCCGAGATCGAGGCTGAACTGCAGCGTCACGACCGAGGCGCCCCCCGAGCTCGCCGAGGTCATCTGATTGAGGCCGGGCATCTGCCCGAACTGCCGCTCGAGCGGCGCCGTGACCGAGGAAGTCATGACTTCCGGACTCGCGCCGGGATAAAAGGTCTGCACCTGGATGGTCGGATAATCGACTTCCGGGAGCGAGGACAGCGGCAGGAACTTGAACGCGAACAGGCCCGACAACAGCACCGCGACCATCAGCAGCGAGGTCGCGACCGGCAGATTGATGAACAGCCGGGACGGGTTCACTGCTGCGCGGGCGGTTGCGGCGTCACCGGCGCCGGGGGTTGGCCGGGCGGCAGCGGCTGAGCGGGTGCCTGCGGCCGACCGGACGGCGGCAGGTCGTCGTTGCCGGGCTGGCGATGGTGGTGCTGGCCATTGCCGTGGCCGCCTGCCCCGCCGCCCGCTGCACCGCCTTGGCCCTGGCCTTGCCAGTGTCCATGACCGCGCGGTCCGTTCGGCGCCGCGGGATTTGCGGGAGACGCGGACGGATTGGGAACGCTTACCTTCGCGCCGTCGCGCAAACGGTCGGCGCCGTCGGTGACCACCACATCGCCGGCCGTTAACCCCGAGACGACGGCAAAGAAGTCGCCGTCCTGCACGCCCAGCTTGATAGGATGAACTGCGACCGTGTTCTGGTCGTTCACCAGATATACGTAGCTTCCCGGTGCGCCGCGCTGCACCGCCCGCGACGGTACCCGGACGACGTCCTTGAGCGTGTCCAACAACATCACCACATTGACGAACTGGCTCGGAAAGAGTTTCTCGTCGGTGTTGTCGAAATTGGCGCGCAGCATCACCGTGCCGGTGGTGCTGTTCACCTGGGTATCGACGGCCCACAATTGCCCGACGGCGAGCTGCGTCACGTTCGCGCGATCGAAAGCCGTGACGGGCAGCTGGGCGCCCGCATGGACGCGATCCATGATTTGCGGAACGCTGTCCTCCGGCACCGCGAACTCCACGGTCGTGGGCTTGAGGACCGTAAGCACCACGATACCGGTGCTCGACCCCGTCTGTATGTAATTGCCCGGATCGACCTGGCGCAATCCGACGCGGCCATCCGTCGGCGCCACGATGCGGCAGTAGGTGAGATTGAGCTGCTGCGCCTTGATCTGCGCCTTGTCGAAATCGACCGTGCCCTCATCCTGTTTGACGGTCCACACCTGGTCCTCGTAGGTCTGGCGCGCGATCGACTGCTGGCCGGACAGGGTCTCGTAGCGGGTGAGGTCCATCTGCGCCTGCTTGAGCGTGGCCGCGTCGCGCGCAAGCTGCGCCTGGTCCTGCTCGAGCGCCACCTGGTAAGGACGCGGATCGATCTGCGCCAGCAATTGGCCTTTTTTGACGAGCTGACCTTCCTTGAAGTCCACGCTCATCAAATATCCGCTGATCTGGGTGGTCACGGTCACGGTCGCGAGCGGCGTGACCGCGCCCAGCGCGCGCAAGGTCAGCCGGATATCGCCGCGATCGATGTGCGCGACACCGACCGGTTGATTGCTTCCCTCCTGAAATCTGCGCCGCCCCGTCTGCCGCGGTTGGTTCACGAACGTCACGGACCGATAGACGACGATCGCGACCGCAAGCGCGACGACGGCGCCGATGACGGCCCAGCGCACCCAGCGCCGTCGGGCCGGCGGCGCGGCCAAAGAGATGTCATTTTCCATTGAGCAATGATTCCACGCGGCCAAACATTAGACCAAAAACGGCCCGCCAGTTTGCTCGAAAGCGAGCGTAAAGAAGTCACGGCACCGACAAGAAAGGTCAGGGCGCGGACAAGTTACCTCACGAACGGCGCGCGGAGGTCGCATGCGCGGTCACTGCCGAAAAAAGTATGGAATACCCATCAGCACGATGCCGATACCGACCAACGCGAACACGTTCGGCACGAAATAGGGATAAATCATGAGCGCAATACCGCAAAGCAACGGCACCGGCGCGCGCTGTTGCTTGCCGTAGAGCGCGAAGCCAAAACCTATGGAGCCGAACACGAGTCCCCACAGCAGGATCGACTCGGTCATGTCGCCGACGTCCTGTCAGTCCGCGCGGGCCTTACTGACTCTCTTTGTGAACCAGAAAAACGACCAGATCCACCATCTGCTGGGCGCCTCCCGCGAGCTGCGGGGTCACGCGGTATTTACCGTTGACGACGACGGTCGGCGTGCTGTCGATGGCGTAGGCCTTCATCAAGTCCTCGTCGTGACGCACCTGCGTGTCGACGCCGAAGGATTTCGCGGTCTCCAGAAACTTCGCCGCCGGCACGCCCGCTTGCTTCTGATAAAAGCGCGCGGCGTCCTCGATTGTCGGCATGCGCGACTTGAGCGTGTTTCCATCGGTCGTTGCAAGCTCGCCGGTCGTCCACACGGCGTCGTACATTGCCTCGTGGCTACGCTCCGCGATACCGAGGGTCTGCGCGGTCACGTAGGCCAGTTGAAACATCGGCCAATCCTCGCTCGGATTGAACGAGGCCGGAATGTAGTCGACCACGGCATTCGGCGGCAGACTCTTGACCAGCTTCTGCATGTACGGCCGAAACTGGTTGCAGGCGGGGCACGCATAGGAGAAGACCTCGGTGACCAGCACCTTGCCTCGCGGCAGATTGGTGGGCTGCGGCCGTGCGATGAGGACGTAGTTTCTGCCCTCGACCCAGTTGGGAGCGGCCGTCGGCGGCTGCGCAGGAACTGCGCCTGCAAAAACTATCAGCGGCAAAAGGGCGATCGCCCGGGCAAATGCCTTCATCGATACTCCGTGCTGTGCGCGCGAGCGTGGAGCGCTCATTCTAGACAATCCGGAGCGTAAATCGCACGCGATTCGCGCAGCTGTCCGATGCGCCTTGCGGCGGGGCCGCGCTCTTCAGGCGGGATCGTCGAGGGCAATGAGCGCGGCGGGCACGTGGCGCCGTAGCACGGCGTTGCGCGCCTCCCACTCCTCGTGCGGCTCGAGTTTTTCGAGGAATTGGACTTCTCCGGCCGCGTAAGTCGCGATCGGCAGGCCGTCCCTATAAAGAATCCGGTTGCCGGCGAGCGAGGGCAGGCGCGACCCGGGTGTGACGATGCCGGGGAGATTCAGAGGATCGGCCCCCGAGAGCGAGACCAGCTGGCCTGAGTGAGGGCGCCGGCGTGCTTCGCGCAGCGGCGCGACGGCCTCGGGAGTGGCGTATTGCTCGCCCGAGAAGCCCGCGACGAAGCGTCCGCCGCGTATCTCCCCTCGAGCCTCCAACCGCCGGCAACACATCACGATGTCGCGCCACGGCGGGAGCCATGCCGCCTCGCGGGCCATCAGGCGCCAGAAAATCACGCCCCAGCGCCGCAGCAGCGTGCGCACGACGTGCTCGATCGAATCCTCGTCGGGACGATCGCCCGCCGCGGGCCGGCGGACCAGCGCCCAGCGCCCGGCATCCGCCATCGCGAACAAAGCGATTTGACGTTTGCGTCGGCCCCCACGGCCCGACGCCCGGCCGCGCTGACTACTTGGCAGCAGCAGCGCGCGCAGGCCCCCGAAGCTGTCCGAATTCACCATGCCGAGCGCTACCAGCTCGGCTAGCGCCTCCTCGGCTTCGACCGGCAGCATGCCGACGTGCTCGGCGATCTCGTCGAAGAACGACGCGCCGGAGGCCTTGATGTAGTCGAGGACCGCACGGGCGCGCGAGCCCAGATGCTGCGCATCGTGGCCCTCGGTGAAAGCGGACCAGGCTTTGACGCTGCGCCTCGCCAGGAGCGTGATGGGCGTCGAGCGGATCGGCGAGGCGCCGCGATCCCGGTCGAAGACGCGCGGCTCGAGCCGCGTCCACACGAAGCGGCCCGCGCGACAGTGTTCGTCCAGCCATTCGGGCTCGTACTCGCTGATGCGCGCGGGCAGGATGTCGGTCTCCCAGGCGCTCGCGGGCGCCTCATAGCCCTCGAGCTGCGTGAGCACGGCCGCGACGGCATCCGACCCCTGCATGCGGGCATCGGGCAGCACGCGCTGCCACTCGAACAGAAAACGCAGAAAATCGCGAGCCGCCACCGGCTCGATCTCGGCGCGCAGACGCTTGACCGTATAGCGATGGATGCGCGCAAGCAGGCGGCGCTCGCACCACTCCTCCTCGATCGCGCCCGGCGTGAACCAGCCGCGCATTGCGAAGCCCTCGCCCTGCAAAACCGCGAGCGCGCTCAACACCGGCGCGGGCGTCAATCCGATCGAGTCGGCGATGACTCGCGCGCTCGAAGGGCCAACGCCCTCGAGCCGTCCGCGTACGATCTCGACGAGCGCCTCGTCCGAGGCGGGAACGTGGGGCTCGATGAGGGCGCGCCGCTCGGTCGCGACCCAAAGCGCTCGTCCCGCACCGTCGGCGAGCCGCGCGATGCGGCCTTGCGCCTCGAGCTCGCGCAGGAGCTCCGGCCAGGCGGGGTTGCCGCGGCCTTCGTCCTCCGTCAGGAACGTCAGCCACAAGAGCGCATCGTGCAGCTCGTCGAGCGTCGCCGCGTCCGGCCACGCCTCGCCGCGCACGCGCGCGATCGCATCGGCGTCGAGCTTGCCCAGATCCGCCGCGGATGCCGCATCGATCCAGCGCCGGCTCATCACGGCCTGCGTCCTGCGTTCCTCGAGCGGCGCATCGTCGAGATAAGCATAGGGACGCGCATTGAGCGCCTCGAGAGCCAGCGGCGAGGGCTCGGTGAGGTCGCGAGCGATCACGCGGACCGCGCCCTGCTCAAGAGCGCGCAGAAGCGATTCGAACGAGCGGATGTCCATCGCATCCTCGAGACAATCGCGGATGGTCTGGCGGACCAGCGGATGGTCCGGAATCTCGATCTCGCCCGTCAAGTTCTCGGCGCACGCCACCTGGTCGGGAAACACGGAGGCGAGCAGATCCTGAGCTTGCATGCGTGCGATTTGCGGCGGGATCTTTTTGCCGCCGCGAAAGCGCGGTAGTGCGAGCGAGATGCCGGCATCCCAACGCCAACGCACCTCGAACATCGGCGCCGCGCAGAGCGCCTGCACCAGGATGTGGCGCACCGATCCCGGCTGCAGATAGCGGGCCACCTCGGCGAGCTCGAAGCTGTGCGCCTGGGTGAGCGAGAGCACGATGTGATCTTCCGTGGCCGCAGCCTGCAGCTCGAAGTTGAACGCGCGGCAGAAGCGCTTGCGCAACGCGAGTCCCCACGCCCGGTTCACACGGCTTCCGTAGCAGGAATGGATCACCAGCTGCATGCCGCCCGACTCATCGAAGAAGCGCTCGAACACGACGGTGTCGAGAGTCGGCAGAGCGCCGAGCGCGGCGCGTCCCGCGGCGAGATACTCGACGATCTGGAAAGCAGCCTCGGGCGCGAGACCCACCGTCTCGGTCAACCAGTCGACTGCCGCGCCGGGATGCGTGCCGAGACGCTGCTCGATCTCCTGCCGCAGGCGCGAGACGCCTTGCGACAACTCGGTGCTGCGCCCGGGCGCCTCGCCGAGCCAGAACGGAATCGACGGCGGCTGACCATGCGCATCCTCGACGCGCACGGTGCCGCGCTCGACGCGCAGGATTCGATAGGAGGTGTTGCCGAGCTGGAACACATCGCCCTGCAGGCTCTCGACCGCGAAGTCCTCGTTGACCGTGCCGACGAGCTGCGCTTCGGGCTCGAGCATGACGCGGTAGTCGGCGTTGTCCGGAATCGCCCCGCCCGAGGTGATCGCCGTGAGACGGCCGCCACGCCGCGCACGCAGCATTTTGTGAACGGCATCGCGATGAATGAGCGCGCCCTGCCGACCGCGCCGGGTGCTGAAGCCTTCGGCCAGCATGGCGATGCATTCGTCGAACTCCGCACGCGCAAGCTCGCGGTAGCAATACGCCCGGCGCACCAGATCGTAAAGGGCATCCTCCCGCCATTCCTGCGCCGACACTTCCGCCGTGATCTGCTGCGTGAGGACATCGACAGACCCCGCGGGCACTTCCAGACGGTCGAGCTCCCCGCGCCGCACGGCATCGATGAGCGCCGCGCATTCGACCAGCTCATCGCGCGAGGCCGGAAACAACCTGCCCTTCGAGACGCCTCCGACGGAATGACCGGCACGTCCTACGCGCTGCAGGAACGCATTGATGGACCGCGTCGAGCCGATCTGGCAGACGAGATCGACATCGCCGATGTCGATGCCGAGCTCCAGCGAGGCCGTCGCGACGAGCGCCTTCAGCTCGCCGCGCTTCAGGCGCTGCTCTGCGTCCAGCCGCCGGTCGCGCGCGAGACTCCCGTGGTGCGCGGCGACGTGCTCCTCGCCCACGCGCTCCGACAGATGGCGCGCGACGCGCTCGGCCTGGCGGCGAGTGTTGACGAACACGAGCGTGGTGCGATGTTCGCCGACGAGCTCGGCGAGGCGGTCATAAACCTGACTCCACACCTCGCCCGACATGACCGCCTCGAGCGGCGCCGGCGGCACCTCGAGCGCGAGGTCGCGCCGCCGCAGGTGACCGGCATCGACGATGCTGCATTCCCGCGCCGCGCCGGCGTGCGAGCCGACGAGAAAACGCGCGACTTCCTCGATCGGCTTCTGCGTCGCCGACAAGCCGATGCGCGTCAGCGGGCGGGCGGCCAGGCTCTCGAGCCGCTCGAGCGAGAGCGCGAGATGCGCACCGCGCTTGTTGCCTGCGATGGCGTGAATCTCATCGACGATCACGCTGCGGCAGGTCGAGAGCATCTCTCGTCCGGAGACCGACGTGAGCAAGATATAAAGCGATTCGGGCGTGGTGACCAGAATGTGCGGCGGCGTGCGGCGCATGCGGGCCCGCTCGGTCTGCGGCATGTCCCCGGTCCGCACCATGGCCCGGATCGGCACCTCGGGGAGCCCGAGCGCCGCGAGCTCCGCGCCGATCCCGGCGATCGGCGCCTCCAGATTGCGCTGAATGTCGTTCGACAGTGCCTTCAGCGGCGAGACGTAAACGACGCGCGTCTCACCGGGCAACGCGCTCTCGATCCCTTCCCGAACGAGCTGGTCCATCGCGGCAAGGAACGCGGCGAAGGTCTTGCCCGACCCTGTCGGCGCGGCCACCAGAACGTTGCGTCCCGACTGGATCGCCGGCCAGGCTTGCGCCTGTGCCGGAGTCGGTGCATCGAAAGTCCTCGTGAACCACGAGGCGACCGCGGGGTGAAAGGAATCGAGAGCGCTCACCATCGAGTTATTGGCCCTCGAGGTTCTTCTTCAAGGTCGACAGGCCCGCCTGATAGACGCCCGTGATCGTGTCCGTCGCGGCCTTGTCGTTCTCGTTGTCGCCGGGGCTCGCACCCTCGTTCTTGCGCTTGAAGCGGCCGGACCAGGTCACGGTCGACTTGCCCTTGCCCCTGGATTTCACGACGAATATCGAAGTGTAGTGGCTCACCGGCAAGACGCTCTCGACGATCTGGTAGCGGAACGTACGGGCGGTCGGGGTGAACGCGAGGAGCTTTTCCTTGACGGTGCCGCCGTCCTTCAAGGTCAACAGCCGAACCGCGCCCACGGTGTTGTTCTGACCTTCGACGATCTCGTCCTTGGCGACGGGCGGGAGCCAGGTGTTCAGCTGATCGAAATTCTTCGCCGCGTCCCAGACCTTGCCCGCCGGAGCTTGGATGTCGACCGTCTGGGAGACGTGCAGCCACGGTGCGGCGGCGAAGGCATGTCCCGAGGCTACGACCAAACCCGAGGCGAGTGCGATTGCATTGATTATTTTCATGATTTCTCCGTGAATGTTTTCCCCTAGGCGCCGGCCGCGGAGACCCGCAGCCAGCGAGCCGCCAGCGGGGGTATCAGCAACAGGCTCACCAGGGTAGAGGATACCAGCCCGCCGAGTATAACAACCGCCATGGGTCCTTCGATCTCGTGACCCGGCTGGTGCAGCTGCAAGGCGACCGGCAGGAGCGCGAGCCCGGTGAGCAGCGCGGTGAGCAGCACCGGCGTAAGGCGCTCCTCCGCGCCCCGCATGGAGGTCGCGAGCGACCACGGCGCGTGCTCCTCGGCCACCAAATGATCGTAGTGCGAGATCAGCAGGATGGTGTTGCGGGCCGCCATGCCGAACAGCGCGACGAACCCCACCATCGCGCCGAGCGTGAGCGTGCCGCCGGTGACGGCGACCGCCGCCACACCGCCGATCAAGGTGCTCGGCAACGCGAGCAGCACCAGGAGCACGTGGCGCCAGGAACCGAAGGCAAGCGCAAGCAGCAGCACGATCAGCACGAATGCAGCCGCGGAGTGGAGCAGCAGCTCGTGAGCCGCCGCCGCCTGGGCCTCGGCCGCACCGCCATAGCGCAGATAAACACCAGCCGGCAACTGCACCTTCTGCGCCACCGCTTTGCGCGCCGCCCGCGCAAAGCCCACCTGATCAGCGCCTGTCGGCGTGGCCACGACGATCTGGCGGCGCAGGCCGTCTTCGTGATCGACCAAGCTGCGCGCGAGCTCCGTCGTGATCTTGGCGACCGCCGACAGGCGCGTCACCGCACCGCCCGGTCCACGCAGCAAGAGAGCGCCGACCGACTGCGGATCGGCGCCGGCGCCGGCGATGCGCACGGCCACGGGCACGCTACGGTCGGCCTGTTTGAGCTCCGTCGCCACCGTGCCGTGATAGGCCGCATTCAAGGTTTCGAGCACGTCCGCCGCTTGCAAGCCGTTGGCGGCCAGCTGCGAAGGGAGGAGCTCCACGTGCAGCTCGGCCTCGCGCGGCGGCACGGTCAGGCGCACGTTGCCGCTGCCGGGCAGATGTTGCAGCACGTCCACGATCTGGGCCCCGACCCGGTCGTCGGCGTCGAGATCGGAGCCGATCACGCTGATGGTGAACGGCGCCGATTCACCCGACAAGGTCTCGCCGATTCGCTCCGCCAGGACCGAATAGATCTCGACCAGCTGGTTCGGGTAGTCGTCGAACACGTCGCGGATGGCGGCGTCGATCTCGGCGGCGTTACGCAGCTTCGGATCGATTTGCACCTCGAACTCGCTCTTGTTGGGCGCGTCGGGGTCCTGGCCGTTCTCGGCTCGGCCGATTTGCTCGGCCACGCTCTTGACGCCGGTGATGGCGATGAGACCTTTCGAGATCTGCTCACCCACCCGCGCCGTCTCGGTGAGCGAGATGCCGGCGCGAAGTGAGGCGTGAGCGATCAGGTAGTTCTCCCGAAAATCGGGCAGGAGACGCGCGCCGAGCAGCGGCAAGAACACGATTCCCGCGATGCCCGTCGCCGCGACGATCGCGATGAGTACACGGGGTCGAGCGTGGAGCCAGGTGATCGTACGCAATTGGCCGCGCTTGCAATATTGCAGGAACCGCGCCTCGGGCTTGGGCTGGTGCCGCGCCATGAGGAGCACGCTCATCGCCGGCGTCGCGCTCATCGCGACGAGCAGCGAGAGTCCCACGGCCAGCAGAAACGCGATCGACAGCGGCCGGAAGAACGCGCCCTGCAAACCCGACATCATCAGGATGGGCAGGAAGGCGACGGCCACGGCGGCGGTCGCGTAGAACACCGGCCGCCGCACTTCCAGAGATGCGCCGATGAACAGCGCGACGATATCGGATTGCGGTCCGGACATGCGCCGGCGGCGCAGAATGTTCTCGACGTCGATGACGGCATCGTCGACCACCACGCCGAGCGCGACCACGAGACCGCCGAGCGTCATGGTGTTCAAGGACATTCCCACGGCCTGCAGGATCCAGACGGTGGTCAATAAGGCGAGCGGGATGGCGCTGAAGGAGACCAGTGCGCCGCGCCAGTCCCGCAGCGTGATCAGCAACAGCGCCACCACGAGCACCGTGCCGATCAGCAGGGAGTTGCGCAGCTTCTCGATTGCGCTCTCGATGAAGCTCGCCGGCCGCAGCAGCGCCGGATGATAATCGACGCCTTGCTTGGCGAGCGCCGGCGCGAGCGCGTCGAGCCGCTCCTCGAGTGCGCGCGTGACATCGAGCGTGTTCGCGCCGAACTGCGTCGAGGTCTCGATGAGAATGCCGGGCTTGCCCGCGATCAGCGCATCGCCGAAGCGCGGCTCAGCGCCGTCGCGCACTTCGGCGACGTCCTTGAGAGACACGGGCAGACCCGCGTGCGTACCGACGACGGCGCTGCCGAGCGCATCGAGCGTGGCGCCCGGCGCTTCGGCGCGGATCACGATTCGCTGCGTCGGCGTTTCCAAGTAGCCGCCGCCGATGAGCGTGGTGGCACGTTTCGCGGTCGCGACCACATCCTCGAGCGTGAGCCCGACAGCGGCGAGCTTGCCCGGGTCGACCTCGATCTGTCGCTCGCGCACCGCCCCGCCGAAGATCTGCGCTTGCGCAACGCCCGGCACGGCCAAAATCTGCGGCTTCACGATCCATTGCACGATGTCGCGCAATTCCACGGCCGACAACCGGTCGCTGGTGTAGCCGAAGTGCACCAGATATTCCATCGAGGAGCTCAGCGGCGAGAGGAGCGGTGCGCCCGTGCCTTCGGGGAGCACGCCCGCCGTCTCGGCGAGGCGCTCGGTCACGACCTGGCGCTGCCGGTAAGGATCGCCGCTGCGGTCGAATACCACTTGCATCGCAGACAAGCCCTGGCTCGAGGTCGAACGCACTGTTTTCACGTTCTCGGTGCCGGCCAGAAGATCCTCGAGCGGCCGCGTGACCAGAGCCTCGACTTGCGTCGCATCGAGGCCGGGCGCCTCGGTCTGTACGAGGACGTGCGGCGGAGCGAAATCCGGAAACACGTCGAACCGTGCCGACAGGAGCGACGCCAAGCCCAGGAGCGCGATCAAACACGCGAGCGCGGTCACGATGCGCGGATGCCCGAGCGAAGCGCGGACGATGGCGGCGAGCATGCTCGGGGCTAGTCCTCGTCCTCATCGTCGGCGGCGCGCGCGCCGACGCCCTCGAGCGACCACAGGACTCCGACGCCGTGCACGACGATCTCGTCGTCGTCATCGACGCCATGCACCAGCCACCCGTCGCCATGGGGCGCGAGCATAGTCACCTTCACGGGCAGGTAGCGGGTCTTTTCCGCCGGCGTCCGGGCGGCCACCTGCTTGTAGACATAGGCCCCGGTCTCGTCGTAAAGAATCGCATCGCGCGGCAACAGCATCCCGGCGCGCTCGCCGCCGTAAAGCCAGAGTGGAATGCGAGCCCCGGCGGCGAGACCGAGCGGCGGATGATCGATCTGCAGCAAAATGCCGGCGCTCTGCGACTCGCTGAACTGCGCGAGCGGCCCGAGCACGCGGCCGGGGACCAGGGTCCCGTCCACATCGAGCATGGCGCGCGCAGGCATAGCGCCCACGATGTGCTGTCCCGGCAAGTCGGCCCGCACCAGCAAGCTCTGTCCGGAGGTGACGGCGTCCATGTGCTTTTGCCGGAGCTCGGGCGATTCCCTCGCCAGCGGTCCCCAGTGTTGTGCAAATCGCACCGCAGCAAGCTCAGCCTCGGAGCGTGCCTTGACCTCGTCGGCCTGCGCCGTCTCGAGCATCTTGCGCGAAGTGCCCGCCCCGTCCTTATATAGGCCGCGCAGTCGGGACGCCTCGGCCGATACGGCATGCTCCTGCGCCTCGGCTACCGCTCGCTCGCTCGCATCGGACAACAGGCTCGTGGCATCGAGCACCACGCCGAGCGCAGGCGTGCGCTCCGCCAGGGTCATCGCCACGGGGTGAGCCACTTGAAGATTGACCGCGCGCTTTTGTTGCGCGTCGAGGGCAGGCGTATCGGCGGCACTCCCAGCTTTGGGCGCCTCATCGTCGTCGCCGGCAAAGGCCAGGGAGCAAAGAATCGCGTAACAGGCGAACTGCAGTGCGCGCTTCGTCCGGGCCTTCATCTGTCTTATTTGGTACGCAATCGGGAAAAACTCCCGGCGCCGATCATACTCGGTCACCCCCTCAGATCAAACCGAGGCATAATGCAGGCATGCGCGCATCCAAGCGTTTGCTCACTGCCGCCGCCGCGGTGTCATTCTGGGTCTGCCTGCAGGCGCAGGCGCAGGTCCCAGGATCCGCCGCGACCGCAGGCCCGCGGGCCGAGGGCATTTGGAAGGCGATCGTCCCGCCGACCGCCATGAAAAGCGAGTTTGACGGCTTCGATCCTATCGGCATAGCGGCGGGCGCCCGCATCAAGACTGATTGCTCCCTCAACTGGATCAATCCGGACGACGGTACGCGCTATTGCTTCTCGAGCGGCACCTCGCTCGAGTTTTTCCTGGACAGCCCGCACGCGAACATCGCGAGTGCTCGGGCGGCTTGGCTGAAACTGAAGGGCCAACCCGGCACCTGATCAGGCACCGAACGACTCGGCGACGATGCGCCGATACCACGACTCGGCGTCTTGCGCTTCCTGCTGCTCGCTTATTACCGTGATCGCGCCGGGGGCGGCGGGGAGCGACTCGATCACACCCTTGCGCATCTCGAAGCGCGCGTGAATGGACAGCGCCCGGTCCCGCGCAAGCAAGCTGTAGCAAACGCTATCCATCCTGGGCGGCGGCGGCTCGCCACCTTCGATCGACGCGGCGAGAGCGTGAGCGCATTGCCGTGCCTGCGCATGCGCCGCCGATGCGGCCTTCGGCATGGGATCCGCGATGCAGGCATCGCCGATCACATACACCCCGGGCACGAGCGTCGACTCGAACGTCGCAGGCTCGACGGGACACCATCCGTGATCCGACGCGAGCCCCGCCTGAACGGCGAGCGCCGCGGGCGCCTGCGGCGGAATGATATTGATCACGTCGGCGCGCTGCGCGCCGCGGGAGCTGAAGAGCGTCATCCGTTCGGAGTCTACGCGCTCGATAGCGCCACCCGCGGTCACGGGAACCCACTCGATGGTGCCCGGATAAAGCTCCTGCCAGGCCGCGCTGAACGCGTCTTGGCGCGGGAAATGATTGTTGGCATCGAAGATCAGCACTTTCGCACGCCGCCCGCGGCTCGCAAGGTACGCGGCCATGAGACTTGCGCGCTCGAAGGGTCCTGGCGGGCATCGCATGGGTCCTGCCGGCACGCTGATCGCGACCACGCCTCCCGTGCGCAGGGCCGCAAGTTGCGCCGCAAGGAGCTGCGTTTGCGCACCCGCTTGCCAGGCGTGCGGCAGGCGCTCGGCCGCCCTCTCGGAGTACCCCTCCGGGTGACCCCACAAGAAGCGAATTCCCGCGGCGAACACCAGCCGGTCGTACGCAAGCGCCGCTCCGCTGCGAAGGCGCGCCCGCCGGCGCCCATGATCGATGGCATCGACGGTATCGCGAACGACACGCACGCCGGCGCGCGCGAGCCCCGCGCGCGGCACCGTGATGGAGCTCAGCGTGCGCAGCCCGGCGATGACGCCGTTGCTCATGGGACAGGTGATATAGCGATCGTCGGGATCCACGAGCACGACGTCGAGCGCAGGCGCGAGCACGCGCAACTCGAGCGCGCACGCGGCGCCGGCGAAGCCGCCGCCGACGACGACCACGCGAGCGGCGCCGGACCGCGCGCTGTCGGCGCCGATGCCGCGCGCCGAGCCGCCGAGCGCCACGGCGGCGGCCGAGGCGAGAAAAGTGCGGCGGGTCACTTCTCCCACTGGAGTTCCTCGTAGGCGCGCGCGACGTTGCGCGGGTGGACTTCATCGAACAGCAGCCACCGTGACTTCTCATCGCCCCCGACGTGCAGGATCGCATCCTGCATTGAATCGCCCGCGGCCAGCTCGCGCCGCACCCCCTGAAGCAACGACTCGAGATAGCCATGCTCACGTGCGAGCGCTTCCTGCAAATGCGGCGTGGGCGGCCCATGTCCCGGTATCGCAAGCCTCACGCGTAGCGCCGCCAGCCGATCGACGGCGGCGATCCAGCCGACCAGGCTCCCATCGAGCGCCGGCAGGCGCCCGATGAACAAAAGATCGCCCGTCCACAGGGTCGAGGTCTTCTGGTCGTACACCGTGAGATCGCAGTCGGTGTGCGCGGTGGGCCACGCTCGCAGCGTCAAGGGTCGGTCGCCGAGATCGAGCGTGAGCTCGGTCTCGACCAATCGGTCCGGACCGATCACCTGCTCAAGGGTAGCCGGCGCATCGAGATCTTGCGCGTATTCCTTCACGAAATAAGGCCGGCTACGCACCATCGCCTGTGCGAGCGTCGCGTTACCCACGAAGCTCGGATGATCATCCTTGAAGGCCTCGTTCCCAAGAACGTGATCGACGTGTACGTGCGTGTTGATCACATAGCAGATGGGCAAGGACGTGCGCCGCCGGACGGCGGCGCGCAACGCGCGCCCGATTCGCACGGAGCCTCCCGTGTCGATGACGGCGACGCAACGGCTGCCGACGATGAAGCCGATGTTGGCGATGTCGTCGTGACCGGGTACATCGAGCGGCAACTGCGCGCCGCGGTGCACGTAAACGCCGCGGGCGAGTTCATCGACGGCGAGCGCACCGCCCTCCTCCGCACCGCCGAGCAGGCAGGTTACGGCCAGCAGTGGCACGGCCAGTAGTGGCACGGCAAACAGCGGCACGGACAGTAGCGTCGCGAAGCGGCGCCGCGCTCGAGGACGCAGGACGATCATCGTCCGCGCGCGAGATCCGGGTTAGTTCCGGCCATTCGCCGGCGCGGGGACTTGCGCCGCGGCGGTGCGGGCGCTTGCAGTACTCGCGGTGAAATGCGCCTGCGTGACCGAGTCGACGGCATCCACCGTCACAGGTGCCGGTAGGGCCTGATCGGAAGCGATGCGCAAGGTCGGATTTTCGCTCACCGAAATGCCGGTTTCGGCATCGAGCAGCGTGCGCCCGCCCGCCTCGATGCGCACGTGCGAAATGTAGTGCGCGGGAATGTTGTCGCCGGTACGTGGATCGATTTGAAAGCCGGAACTGTTGGGATGATGGATGCTGACGAGGAGCGACTTGGCATTCTCGCCGGGACGCAAGCGGATTTCGCCGAGCACCCCGCCCGCCGCTGCGCTCGGCGGGGCCGAGCACCCTCCGCTCGCTTTCACCCAGGTGCTGCGCATCTCGAGTCCGCCGCCGGCTTTCTCGGCCACGACGCGCACGGAGGTGAACCGATCGACGCGCACATGCAGATCGATTTGCGTCACCGGTGTATCGCCGAATTCGAACGTCGCGACGAGCGGTGAGGGATTGTTGTCGATGAACACCCGCGCCCGCTTGATGTGCGCGTCATCGGCAAAATGCAACGTGAGCGGCGTCGCCGCGGGGTCCGGCGTGTTGGCCGGCACCTCGAGACTCATGTACCCCTCGTCGACGAGCCCCATGGGCGCATCGCCATAATACTTGGTGCGCAGGAACTCCCACATCGAGCTCGCGGGCTGCGTGTCGTCACCATGGCAAACGGGTGCGAGACCGAGAAGCACCGAAGCGCAGACAATGAGGCGAAAGCTCATCTGCGCATATTATCCGAATCGGCGGCGGCGCAGACACCCTGCGCCGCCGCATTCACTGGTCGAAGGATCGACTAGAAGAACAAGATTGCGCCGGCGATGACGTCCTTCTCCTGCGCTTCGTTGCCGTTCCAGGCCTTCGCCTCGGTGTCGGAGAACTCACCCACCAGGGTCAAGCTCTTGGTCAGGCTGTAATAGAGGCCGAACACGCCCGATTCGTTCTTATGAACGAGATCGCTCGCATAGTTGCCCGTCAGCAGCCCGGTGGTGGGGTTGTAGCCCGGCGCCAGCTCATCGCTCGCGAGCTTGAGCTGCGAGATGCCGTAGCTCGCGCCGATTTTCAGGCGCTCGATCTTGTACGTCAGCTGCACATAGCCGCCGTCCGACTCGCGCAATTGCCCGGTGTCGGAAGTCGCGAGAATGTACAAGCCGGTGGTGCCGAGGCCCCTGCCATAATATCCATATACGACGGCCTCGAAGCCGGCGAAGTCGACCTTGGCGCCGCCGTCGACACCGGTGCCGTGCACGTGGTTGCGGACCCCAAGCGCGATGTTCTCGGAGACGCAGAAGGGAACCTCACCCACGGCGACCGCGGGACACGTAGTGGGGGCGGCCGCCTCTTGGGTCACGCCGTCGAACCACACCTTGCCGTAGAGCGGGTCGGCCTTGGGATCGCCGAACGCATACGCAAGTCCGGCCTGCCATTGAGGCGAGTTGTGCGCCGTGTAATTGCCGTCATCGAGCGGCGTGAAGACGCCGGCCGTTCCGGTGAATCCCATGAAATTGGGCGTCGTATAGGTGATCTGCGGCAACCAGTCGGTATAAATGTAGCCGAGTCCGATGCGCCCGAGACTCGTGTTGCCCGGCGCCGCATTTCCACCGGCCGTGCCGACGCCCAACAAGGTCATGTCGTCGAGGATCGCGTCCTTGCCGAAGATGCCGATGTCGCGTCCCATTTTCACGGTGCCCCAGCTCGCATCTCCGAAAGTCAGGAATTCCTGACGAGCATCGATGCCCGATGTCCCCAGGGCTGACGGTTGACCCGCGCCGTTGACGCCTGCGGCGCCGGTGCTATTGATGCCGGGGTACAGGCCGATGGTCGCGCTGATGTCGATATTGTCCTGGCGGGTACTCACGCTGAACACGAAAGCCGCGGGCAACAATCCGTTGCGCACCGATGTGGCGTTATCGCCGGTGCATGCGAGACCGCCCGTAACCGCCGTATTCTCGCCGTGGTCGCAATCGGCGTTCACATAGAACGCGTTGATGTTGCCTGAGAAGTCAATTTTCCAATCGCCGGCTTCGACGTCGATTCCGGCGACCGCTTGCGTCAATGGACCCAAGCAGCAGGCGGCGCCGATAGCGATCGCACATTTGATTCGAGCTTTCATACAACAACTCCCTCCGTTACGAGTTTCGATTCATTCTTCACGCCGCGGATCGTCGACCGCGCTATTCCAGCTGAGGAGGAACACTGCAAGAGCTGTACCAATCACGCCACGCGGGCAATCAGTCCGGGCACCGGCGGATGCGCGGACCCGTCCCGACGCAGCGCCCCGGCCCGGAGAAAGCGCGATCCGCCGAGAATTAGCTCGCCGGGCCTTGCTGCGCGGCGTCCGTCCGCAGTTGTGGCGTGCGCGCAAATAGTGAGTGGATCCCTAACCAGGTGTGACACGGCCGCCACTGTCCCGATGCAGGGCCAGTTATGTCGCACTTTGTGTTGGATTAGAGACAGCGGAGGGGCGGCGCGGGCGGATCGCATCCCTTATTGAGTCGCGATCCAGCCACGCGCTCTCGTAAAAGGGCGCCCCTTGCAGGGCGAAATGGGCGCGGAATGCGGCAACGCTCTATGTGGCAGCGCGAAGACGTCTCTGGCACGCAAGCTGCTTGATCCCATCACGCGATGGCGCATGCGCGGAGCTCGAGCGGATGAAAACGAGAGCGGCTGTTGCCTGGGAGGCCGGTAGCCCTTTGCGACTGGAAAGCGTCGAGCTCTCCGGTCCGAAGACCGGCGAGGTGCTGGTCCGCATGGTCGCGACGAGCGTGTGCCAAACCGACGCTTTCACCCTCTCCGGCGCGGATCCGGATGGCTTGTTCCCCGTGATCCTTGGGCACGAGGGTGCCGGCATCGTCGAGGAAATCGGCGCGGGCGTGCGGAGCCTGCGTCCTGGGGATCATGTGATTCCGCTTTACACCCCGGAATGCGGCGAATGCGCGGCCTGTCGCTCGGGCAAGACCAACCAGTGCCAGCGGTTGCAGGAGACCCAGGCCCGAGGCGTGATGCCCGATGGAACGTCGCGCTTTTCGGTCAAGGGCAAGCCGATATTGCACTACATGGGCACGAGCACGTTTTCCGAGCACACGGTGCTGCCCGAGATCGCGGTCGCCAAAATCGACTCCTCGGCGCCGCTCAACAAAGCGTGCCTGTTCGGCGGGGTTGTCACCGCAGGCATCGGCGCCGTTCTCAACACGGCGAAAGTGACGCCCGGAGCGAGCGTCGCCGTCTTCGGGGTCGGCGGTGTGGGCTTATCGGTGGTGCAGGGAGCCGTGCTCGCGCGGGCGGCACGCATCATCGCGGTTGACTTGAATCCCGCCAAATGGGATCTGGCGAAGTCGCTCGGCGCGACGGACTATGTCAACCCGAAGGATTTCGATCGGCCCATCCAGGAAATCATCGTCGAGATGACGCAGGGCGGAGTGGATTATTCGTTCGAGTGCATCGGCAACGTGCACGCCATGCGCGCGGCGCTCGAGTGCTGCCGCGCGTGGGGCGAATCGATCATCATCGGCGTCGCCGGCGCGGGTCAGGAGATTGCAACGCGCCCGGCTCAGCTCTTGGGAGGCCGGGTATGGCGCGGCTCCATCTTCGGCGGCGTCAAGGGCCGCTCCGAGCTGCCCGCCTATGTGCAGCGCTATCTCAAAGGCGAGATCCGGATCGATCCGTTGATCAGCAAGATGTTGCCGCTCGAAAAGATCAACAAGGCACTCGACCTCGTGCACGAGGGCAGGATCGTACGCTCGGTCATCGAGTACTAGCGATTCGTCGATCGCACGCCCTAGTGCTCGAGCAGGATGCGGTGCTTATGGATCTTGCGATAGAGGGTGTTACGGCTGATGCCGAGAGCATCGGCCGTGCGGCTGATGTTCCAGCGCATGCGCTCGAGCTCGCGCAGCAGCGCGGCGCATTCGGCCTCGCGCAGCGCAGCCGAGGGCGAGCTCTCGGCAGCCGGCGGCGCTGCCGATTCAATGTTGGCAGCCGCATGAGTCGCCGGCCGGGGCTCGGTGTCGAGGATTTCCTGCGGTAAGTTCGACGCTCGAATCACGTTGTCGCGACATAGAGCGGAGGCGGTGCGCAGCACATTTCTGAGCTGCCGGATATTGCCGGGCCACGAATAATGCATGAGCTTGTGGAACGCGTCCTCGTCGATATTGACGCAGTCCTGGCCTGAGTTCTCCTCGCGCAGCAGAGTACGGATCAGATCCGCCTTGTCGCCGCGGTCGCGCAGCAGCGGCAGGTGCAGCGTGACGCCGTTCAACCGGTAATAGAGATCCTCCCGGAACTCGCCGCTCTGGATCATCTGCAGCACGTCGCGGTGGGTCGCGCTGATCACGTGCAAGTTGACGGGTATCGCCTGTTCGCTGCCGAGAGGCACTACTTCGCGCTCCTCGATCACGCGCAGGAGCCGCGTTTGTAGCATGAGCGGCATGTCTCCGATCTCGTCCAGAAACAGCGTGCCGCCGTTCGATTGCAGGATCTTGCCGACCCGCCCCTCTTTCGCCGCCCCGGTGAAGGCGCCGCGCGTGTAGCCGAAGAGCTCGCTCTCGATGAGACTTTCGGGAATCGCCGCGCAATTGACCGTCACGAACGGTTTGTCGGACCAAAGGCTCGCGCGGTGCAGGTTCTTGGCAAATGCCTCTTTGCCGGTGCCCGTTGCGCCATGCAGCAGGATCGGCACTTGCTTGGCAAACAACTGGCGACCGCACGCGAGATTCTTGCGCATAAGCGAGTCCTCCCCCACGTGCTCGCGCTCGAGCGGAGCCTCGACGGCCGCGCCCACTTCCTTCGACAGTGAAATTTGAGCGCGATCGGCGGCGCGCGCCGGCTCGCGCGCGATGGCGAAGAAGCGACGGCCGTGCTCGACATCGCGGACCGGCCAGATCGCGCTGGGCTCGAATCTCGCACGCTGCTCCAGTGCGCCGAAATTGAACTGGAAATACTTCCCGATCGACTCTCCGACCAGAGAGGCGCGAGTCGAACAGCCGAGCTGCACCAGCGCGCTTTCGTTGACCGCGAGGATCCTGCCCTCGTCGTCGATCGCCACCAGCGCCTCATGCAAGAGGCCGACGAACTCCGGCCGGCTATGAAAGCGCAGGATCCACGAGTGACGGTATTCGTTCAGGAAGTTCCATCGCGAAATGAGATTCGCGGACATGTTGACGAGCGCCATCGTGTGACGCTGGATCAGCCGGCTGTCGCTCGAGTTCGCCGTGGAGGCATCGAGAACCGCGAGAATACCGCCGTGCGGATCGAGAATCGGCGCCGCCGAACAGGACAATGTCAGGTTGTATCCGCGGAAATGCTCTTCTCGATGCACCGTGACGGGTCCGCTCTCCGCGAGGCAGGTGCCGATGCCGTTGGTGCCTTCATGGCGCTCGTCCCAGATCGCGCCCAAGGACAACCCCGCGTGTCGGAATTCGCGCTGCAGCGCCGGGTCCGTGATGGTGCTCAATACCGCGCCTTGCGTATCGGCGAGAATCACCGCAAAGCCGGAGCCCGCGATCTGCTCGTAGAGGCTCTCCATCTCCGCGCGTGCGACGGGCAGTAGTTGGCCCAAGCCTTCTTGGAGCTGTTTGACGGACTGTGGGTTGAGCACACTGATTTGGCGCGGAGCGGA